>Ga0209935_1000223_pt1 | contig 187654 bp, 165 predicted proteins | sample ThiBio_1000_plan_2_FD_183958 | JGI IMG/M metagenome (GOLD analysis project Ga0209935, IMG submission 183958) | Wastewater bioreactor microbial communities from Cape Town, South Africa - Thiocy_cont_1000_plan (SPAdes) | ecosystem: Engineered > Bioreactor > Thiocyanate-remediating >...
TCCAGTTGCGAACTTTGTTTTGTGAATTTGGCATGCATTCTTCCTTAGAATGTTGTATTCAAACCAAATTTTAATAAAATTTTAAGTTCGCAACAATTCCTTTTTTCCTATCCACGCAACAATGCCTCCTCGCAATGACGAGCGGGGGCAAACGTCTTTGCGAGGGCGTGAAACGCCCGAAACCGAAATTTTTAAATCTTATTTTGGGAAGGCCTTGTAAACATACTCCTTTCATTTTCCCCATTTCTTATGTAGTATACGCGCAAAATTCTTCCCCAAAGGATATAAAAATGTTGAGGCTGTTCCTCTTATTGCTTTTATTCGTTGCTCCCGTAAATGCTGATGAGCTGCCGCAAGCGGTCGTTATAACAACCGTTAAAGAGAGTTGTTTAAATCCTTGTGTTACGGGTGTCGGAACTTTCACAGCCTATAATGATGTCGTTTTAAAAGCAGAAACGACAGGTCGCATCGAAAGCCTCCATTTCAAAGAAGGCGATCGGGCGGAGGCACACCAAAAGCTTTTTACAATTTACAACAAAGAACAGACCGCAAAAGTCAAGAAAGCAGAAGCCTCGCTTAAGCTCAACCAAAGCATGTTAATGCGGAAGGAGGCCCTTCATAGGAAGGGTTTTACAACCCCTCAAGAGCTTGAAAAAGCTGAAGCGCAAGTTAAATCTGATGAAGCCGAGCTGGCTCTTGCAAAAGAAGATCTTGCAAAAACGGAAATATATGCTCCTTTTGATGGTGTTCTCTCTAACCGACAAGTCTGCAAGGGAGCCTATGTAAGTAATGGAGATGAACTTGTCAGGATTCAAGACCTTACGCCTATTCGTTTGACCTTTCAGATACCCCAAAAAGAAATCCCAAACATAAAGGTGGGTGACAAAGTCACAGCAACAACAGATGTTTATCCCAATAAAGACTTTGAGGGACAAGTAGAAGCGATTGAACCTTCTGTTAATGAAGATACGCGAAGTGTGACAGTCTACGCCTCTTTTGGAAATGACGAAGAACTCTTGATCCCTGGACTTTATGGAAGAGCTCAGTTGAAAACCTCTTTAAAAAAGTCATCTTCTCTCTATATTCCTGAGCAAGCCCTCGTCATTCGCCCAAATGGAATATACGTATACAAAAAGGTAGGGGAAAAAGCTGCCTTAACTAAAATTACGTTGGGGGCAAGACTCGCGGATCAAGCAGAAGTTCTGACCGGTTTGAAAAAGGGTGATCAAATCGTCCTTGAAGGGCAAGATAAACTTCACGATGGGTCTTTGATTACCGTAAGTGGAAATTAAAAAATACTCGTCATTCCGGAATTTACCCCGGATCAAATCCGGGGTAAATATCCGGAACCTTAGGAAACAGTCGACCTACACAATAGCTTATTGCTTATTCAAGAGATTCCAGGTATTAAGAACCTCTAATCCTCCCCGCTTTGCGAGTTCGGAAGAGGTTCTAAATCCCGGAATGACGAGATTTTTATCAAAATGGATATAACCCATGTTTATTACTGACATTGCCATCAAACGACCTGTTTTCTCAGTTGCACTGAGTTTGATGATTATTATTGTTGGTTTTTTGTCCTACATAAATCTTAGCTTGCAACAGTACCCAGATGTAGAAGAACCAGTTATTAACGTTGATACGAATTACTATGGGGCAGCATCAAGCATCATAGAATCAAAGGTCACAACCGTGCTTGAAGATGCGCTTTCAGGGATACCTGGCCTGGATTACATGGAATCTTCCAGCAAAACGGGGCAGAGCAAAATAACTCTTTATTTTAGATCTGGAACGGGGCTAAGTGACGCGGCTTCCGACGTTCGTGAACGCATCGCTCAGGTCAGAGATGATTTACCAGAAGATTCATTAGATCCAAAGGTGTCAAAAGCAACGGCAGGCAAAGACCCCTTTATGTTTCTCATTTTGACAAGCCACAATCACAACGAACTGGAACTCGATGACTATGCCGAGCGCAATCTTAAAGGCCCTTTTGAATCCCTCCCAGGTGTAGGCGGTGTTGAAATTTATGGAAATTCCATCACGATGCAAATCCGTCTCGATCGTGAAAAACTGAAAGCTTATAATATAGCTGTTACAGATGTACTCAATATCTTAGAAGAGAATAGCCAAGAGTTACCTGCAGGAAATATCATTAAAGGCAAACGACATGTCAATATTGTTACAGAAGCAGGCCTCAACACCCCTCAAGAAATGGGGGAGCTCGTCGTTTCAACAAGTCACGGCCATGTGATCCACCTTAACGATATATCCACAATTACGCTTGATCAGGATACGGGTGAAAATCAATGGCTACCGCGTTTTAATAAAAAGCCAGCCGTCTTTATCGGAATCAAAAGAAGAGCAGGTGGAAATATACTCTCCATTTCAGCAGCTGTTGAAAATTATCTCGGGAAAATTAAAGACTCCCTTCCCGAGGGGATGCATCTTGAGGTGGGTTATAACTTCTCCATGTTTATTGAGGCATCTATTAAGGCCGTTAAATTAACCATTTTTGAAGCGATCGTTCTCGTTCTCCTTATTATACTGTTCTTTTTACACTCGATTCGAGCAGCCATTATTCCTCTTTTAACTATACCTGTTTCACTGATCGGATCCTTCGTCTTTTTATATGCCTTTGGGTGCTCGATCAATACGATCACACTTTTGGCAATGGTATTGGCCATCGGTCTTGTGGTGGATGATGCCATCGTCGTTCTTGAGAACATCCATCGACATATCGAGGAAGGACTTCAGCCTCTAGAGGCTGCTTTTAAAGGCAGCCGTGAAGTCGGTTTTGCTGTCATTGCTATGACTTTAACCCTTGCGAGCGTTTATGCGCCCATTGCCTTTGTGCAGGGACTGACGGGAAAATTGTTTGCTGAATTTGCTGTTTCCCTTGCGGGAGCCGTCCTTATTTCCGGTGTGGTGGCTTTGACCCTTTCTCCCATGATGTGTTCCAAGCTTTTGCGGCCGAAGCAGCTTGAAAAGCAAAATCGCATTTCAATGTGGATTGAAGGGTTTCTTGAAACCATTGACCACAGATACCAAATTGCGCTCCAAAAGGCTCTGACATTCCCAAAGTTTTTATTAGGTGTTTTAATGGTGGTACTTGTCGGAGGAATCTTCCTTTTTTATAAACTTCCTGCCGAGCTTGCCCCTCAGGAAGATCAATCCATTCTTATGTCGTGGGTTCAGGGCCCTGAAGGAGCAACGCTTGATTCCATGTTTCCCTATACCTTAAAGCTGGAAGACCTTTTAAGTTCTGTCCCTGAGCATGCGGGGCTTTGGTCAGGAACTCAACGATCAGGAATTTTCGGAGGAATAACCCTTAAACCTTGGAACGAACGCCATCGAAGTCAATCAGAAATCATAAATGAACTGCGTAAAAAGGCGAAAAAAATTGCAGGGGTTGATGTTTCCATTTTTCCAATGAAAGGTCTTCTTACTGGCGGTCAATCCGGTCTCCAAATGGCGATAAAAACGACAGGGACTTACGTTGATCTCGAAAAAGATATGGATAAGCTTGTGAAAACCCTCAAGAGCTCTCCTTGTTTTGAATCGGTTAACCATGATCTTTTGCTCGGCACGCCTCAACTCAACGTTCAAATTGATCGCAATAAGGCAGCCCTTTTAGGGGTAAAAGTCAAGAATATCGCGCGGACATTAGAAGTTATGCTCGGTGGTTCTCACTCAACGACCTTCGAGATGGAAGGCAAACATTTTGATGTTGTTGTTCAAGCTCCTACAACACACAAACAAGAGTTAGCGGATATTGGCAGCTTTTACGTAAAGCCTGAAGACGATAAGGGTAAAACTAAGGATAGAGATGAAGATAAAAAAGACCTTGTTGCTCTGAGTAACCTAATAACTGTGAAGGAAGTTGCAATCCCAGCCGATCTTAAACATCTCAATAAAATGCGATCGGCAACGCTGAATGCTGATCTTGCGCCTGCGTGCCGTACGGATGAGGCACTCACAATTGTTAAAGCAGCCATCAAAAAAGACCTCCCCGGCTCACTTCAATCAGAACCTATTGGGAATTTACGTAAGTTTTTGGAATCCCAAGGTGAGATGTACCTTATGTTTACGGCGGCCCTTCTTTTCATTTACTTAGTCCTTGCGATTCAATTTGAAAGTCTTATAGATCCACTTTTGATCATGGTAACCGTCCCTCTTTCCATAGTAGGCGCCCTTCTAGCCCTTTATCTTACCGGGGGGACTCTCAACATATTCAGCCAAGTGGGGCTCATTACTCTTGTCGGCCTGATTACCAAGCATGGGATTTTGATTGTCGAATTTGCGAACAAACAACGTGCTCAGGGTCTTTCCGTTAAGGAAGCCGTTCTCAAAGCCACATCCCTCCGCCTCAGGCCCATCCTGATGACAACGGGTGCTATGGTGCTGGGGGCTATCCCCTTAGCCCTTGCCACAGGAGCTGGCGCTGAAAGTCGTCAACAAATAGGCTGGGTTTTGGTAGGAGGTCTATTGGGTGGAACTTTCTTTACTCTTTTTGCCGTGCCTTTTGTCTATATCAGTGTAAAAGGGTGGAGAAAAAACCATCCCTTAGAAGTGTGAAACTCAATAACTCTCTTCCGTTTTTTCGGACTGCCCCGTAGCTTGGGTCTTTATCATATCATACATCTGTGAGCCAACCTGATATACTGTTTCGGTTTGTCCTTAAAGATCCCTGCTTCTTGTAAACGAGGCCTATTTAATACCTCTTGCACACGCTCAAGAGGTAGAAAAAATAAAATGTGAGGAGACAAGTAAAAACTCAAAATAAATTAAGGAGCTTTAAATCTCCCTACTTCTTTGGCCATTGTTTCTAAAAAAATTTTTCCATATTCACTCAAAAGATTCATTGGAATTATGAGATTTAGCCGTACCTTGTATCCATTTCCAGTATAAATGACTGTTGTATCAACATAGTTCTCATTTATATTTACGTAAGGCCTTAAAAAAACTACGGACGGTGATGTCGAAGAAAACTTTTCAGGTTTTTCAGAAGCTAAGCTATAACTTAGCTTACCCATTTTATTTTTTTCATGTTCCAGGTCATTTGCAAAAAAACTTGGGTCAGCGTCTCGTATCATTTTTAAAGTAACTTTTCCCGACTCATGATCATTTTCTGAAGAAGTAAATGCTTCTGTATTTTTCCCAGCATAAGTGAGAGAAGATAAAGAAGAAAAAAGGATAAACAAACTTAAAGATAATCTTGTAACATTTTTTAACATAACAAACACCATATTAAATAAACTTAATAAACTAACAATAAGTTACTGTATAATACGTTGTTTGAGGTTTTGCAATAGGCGAAAATATTTTAATCTTTTTCCACCCTTGCAAAAACAAATTGAGGCACTTCCCTAAAACTTAGAAATACGCTCTCATGACAATGACTAGGGATTCAAAGCAGTCATATACCTATTGATTTTTGACCTATAATAATTTAGTTTTCATAAAAAACTAAAAAGATAGGATAACGACATGAAAAATAAAAAAATATTTTTAACGGCCTTATTTGTTAGCACGTTTGCAATAAAAGCTTTACAAGCTAGGGAAGCCAAAGAAGTCACTATCACTTATACAGGCCCAGAGCTTAACAAGGAAGTAAAGTTCCCAGCAAAAGTTTCTGGTTACGTGGAAATTGGGCAGGAAAGTTATGCAATCGATCTATACAACCCAAATAGTAGCTCCATTTCTTTACCAAATTATATATATGATGAAAAAACAGATACAACAATAGGCCCCGTTAATTTGGTTTTAAAAGTCGAAGGAGCAACGGGAGAACCTGCGTCTATACGCTGTGAATCAAAATTGTCTTCTTATAAAATTCCTGTAAGTCTGGGAACAGGTGAAGTACGACAAACTTTAAAAAAATTAATTGTGCATCTTGTGAGTAAATTCAAAAACCCAGAAAAGTTAAAAGGCGATTTTGGATGTGAAGTCGTGCCAGTATACGAATAAAATAAAAATTTGTTATAAAGAGGAAGAGGGTTACCCCTCTTTCTCCACCCTCGGGAAAACAGCCTGGGGTTCCTCTAAAGACGTTCCCGATTTCAGCGGCGTTTTTAAGGCATCGAAATTCCTTTCCTTTTGCCCCAATTGATCCAAGATTTTAGTAGCAGAGTCTGGCATGATCGGTTGCACATAGATTGCTACGTGACGAATGACCTCAGCCAACACATAAAGAACAGTTTCCATACGACGATGGTCTTTTGGATCCGCTGATTTTTTTAAGGACCACGGTTTTTGCATATCCACGTATCTGTTGGCCTCTCCAATGACTTCCCAAATATGCTGGCAATAGGCTTGCAGGGCTTGAACTTCCATATCATCCCGTAAAAGATCATGAAGGTGAGCGGCTTTGGCCAGCATTTCCCGATCCTCACCCATGAGTTCGTCAGGCTTTGGTATCTTTGCCCCTGCATTTTTATAAATAAAGGATAAAACGCGCTGAACGAGGTTTCCAAGATCGTTCGCGAGATCACTGTTGACCCGTTGAACCATGGTCGTATCGGAATAATCTCCATCTTGGCCAAAGGGGATTTCCCGCATTAAATAATAGCGTACGGGATCCAGTCCGTAAGTCTCAATCAATTGATATGGATCAACCACATTGCCCAGCGATTTTGACATTTTCTCTCCATCATGGGTCCACCATCCATGGGCAAATATTCGATTGGGAGACATAAGATCTGCCGCCAACAATAAGGCAGGCCAATAGACGGCATGAAATCGAATAATATCTTTTCCGACTAAGTGAATGACTTCAGGCCAAAAAACTTTAAATTCCTCCCCTTCCACATTTGGATAACCTAAGGCCGTCATATAATTGGTTAAAGCATCAACCCAAACATACATCACATGTTCCTGATCTTCAGGAACAGCTACCCCCCATTTGAATTTGGTACGAGAAATCGAAAGATCACGCAATCCACTCTTGATAAAACTCAAGACTTCATTGCGCCGACCAAGGGGAGCAATAGCTTGAGGATTAGCCTCGTAATAATCGAGGAGAGGTCTCTCCCATGCCGAAAGGCGGAAGAAATAAGAATCTTCCTCCATCCACTCAACAGGCGACCCAGTCGGCGCTTTCCCGTCAACGATTTCTGATTCTTCATAATAAGCCTCATCTCGTACGGCATACCAACCCGCATATGTGCTCTTATAAATTTGCCCGTTTGCTTCAAGTTTTTTCCAAAGAGCTTGGGCAGCTTCATGGTGACGCTGTTCGGTTGTGCGGAGGAATACATCTTGTGATGAATTAATCTTCCGCGTCATATCAAGCCAGAGCGCAGCCATCCGATCCGTATACGTCTTTGGATCTTCCCCAGCAGCATCCGCTGCTTGCGCCACCTTTTGGCCATGCTCATCTGTCCCTGTCAGGAATTTCACCCGGGCTCCTGCCAGACGCCAATAGCGCGCGAGGACATCTCCTGCCACTGTGGTATAAACGTGGCCTAGATGGGGCTCTCCATTGAGGTAATAAATCGGGGTGGTGATATAGCGGGTTGTCATCGCGAATTCCTATTTTTTATATTTCTAACGTTTAAAGGGAATTACCCTTGTCTGCTTCTATAAGCTTCTTAATATGCCCATCAAAAGAAATAGTAAAATTTCTCATATAAGTTGGAGGTTCAAGCTCATGGAGAAATGCATACTCAGAATTCCACCTGCTTGCGTTATAAGAAGGGTAGAAACGCTCGCAACCTTCAACATTATCAAGAGAAGCAGGAGCACTCGTCATACCAAGCTCAAAGAAATCTATGGTATAATGTGTTTCAGCAATACTAGGAAAGTAAACCTTTCCCTCGCCTTTATAGATTTCTTTGGGTCTTTTGTCCTTCTTTCCTGGAATAGAATTTTCTTCTAAATAGCTTTTCAAATCTCCCATAGTAATGAGTGATATATCAGGAATACTTTTTTTCTTTTCTTGATAACTGCGGATAAATTCTTCAATAACAAAAGCTGGACCTGATCCTGATCCAATATTATCAACAAAATATATTTTTCCTTTTTCTAGGCATGGATTATCTGAGCTTAATCCTCTCTTTTTGAGAAAGCCAATAAGATATTCTAAGCGTTCAGGAGTTGTACAATCATCAATATTTAATGGCAATTTCCCTCGACCGCGGTTAGGACTGCCAGAAAAAGGGAAGCTTATGACATGACGTTTATGATCCGGATTCTCTTTAAGAATGGATTCAAAAGCACGACCAAACCAATAAGGTGTATTCCCAAAAAAAACAAAAGTATCGTTTTCTTGACTGAGATTTAAGAGATCGAATGCGGAACTATAAATTTCTTGAATTTCTTTCTCACTGAGAAAACCAAAAGGCCGGCTCGTTAAGTATTTTTCACGCGCACTTTCATCTTCAAAGCCAAAGTATTTATAACTAAATATTCGTTTGAATTCTTCATCTATAATTGGTTCAGCCTCTTCTGTAGTTTTTGTGTCCAACCCCTTATAATGTTTAATTTCGCTTCTCATTTTATCAATGCAATTACCGTAAATCCAACCCGTATTACTGTAAGCACTAAAAGGTACGAGACGAGCAAATTCATCTAGTAAGTGTGGCTCTACCGATCGAAATAGATCTTGCAAGGTTTTAGGCCATTCAAAGTTCACGGCTCCACCATGGCGACGAGGACGTTGAGTTCCCGGGAAAAAATTTTTGAAGTTTAGTAGCATTATCCCAAGGGTATATTTATAAAATTCAAGTTCCTTCGGATGAAGAGTAACGCCCCCCACTTGCAGTGTTTGCTGAAGTGCGTTCATCTTCCCAAATTTTATCCCCTTTGGCAGTGGATAGCCCATAATGCCTTCTGCTTCTTCTCGGGACGTGTAAGGAATTTCTACGTCCCTTTGGTCAGCCTCAGATTCGTTAAATTTCTGGATATCTTTTTCGAGTTGCTCTTTCAAAAAAGCGACTTGATGATTTACAGGGGGAAGCCCATCCTTTTCATACTCTTCAGCTAACGTAACACCTGCATAGACGGAAGAAGAAAAAAGAAAAATACAAAAAAATGTTTGAATATATAGCATTGAATACCTTGTAATTATCAATATTGTTGAAAGCCTTTAAGCTATTGTGAATTCTTACTTTCTAAGGTTGCAAAAGCACACGTCAATGTTACTTTTTTGTCAAGTTGCGCCAAGCCGCATTGATCAAAAAGCTCTTTTATTTTGTCGCATACGTTGAGTGCGTATTCAAGAGAAGTTCCTTCAAAAAATGAAGACCTTTCCTCTGCTTTTGCCAAGAGATGAGTATGAAGGTAATTTCTGACTAGATCCTCAATAAGCGCGTAAGACGTTTCATCTCCTCCATGGGTATGGATAAAGGATGTTGAGGATTCTCCCATAAGGACACGTTGAAGATCTTCATAAATTTGAGCCCCCTTCCCTTCCATAAGGCGCATGAGGTGCCCTGGACTTCCTTGAGCAACGGGAAGAAAATCCGGAGAAACACATCCTTGTGAGTGGAGGACTTCCCGACATTCCGCTTCATTCAGAGGATTTAAGGCCAACACCTGACATCGTGACCGGATCGTAGGTAAAAGGCGCCCCGTAAAAGGAGTGATTAAAAAGAAAACGGTCCGAGGCGGTGGTTCCTCGAGGCGCTTTAAAAGCGCATTGGCAGCATTTCGATTCAGTCTATCTGCCCCGTCAATAATGACAACTCGCCACCCCTCTTCTGCTGAGGTTTGGTTTAAAAATCCATTCAGCTCCCGAACAGATTCGACTCCGATTTCGCGGGTTTCTTCATCTCCTAGCGTCCACAGATCACCATGACTTTGAGCGACAATACGTCGATGGAAAGGCTCGCTTTCGTCAAATGTCGTATTCCCATCTTGCCTTCCCGATAAAATATAGCGAGCCATATGAAAGACAAAGGTTGCTTTTCCAATGCCAACAGGCCCCGCTATAATCCACCCATGGGGAAAACGCTCTGAATGAAAAGCCCTTAACAAGACTTCTCGCTGTTTCTGATGACCAAAAAGTTTTAAATTTTCCCGCGGGGTGAGCATAAATTCCTAAGCGCGTACGTAAAACCTATCCAGAGTTTACATTATCGCAAATCACGGAGATAAAAACAAAGGATTTTCACAAATGGCCAATTTAAAAATCTACCTTATAAGACAAACAAATCGATTTCAGAAAAGATAGGTGTATGGAGAGCTAAACTCACATACACACCTTCTTAATTCCTTTTCAATCCTACGAGGGAAGAAAACCATCGATGCTTTGAGGGAACATCCTTTTGTGCAGGAGCAGCAGCCTTTTGTGCCAAATCCGTCTCTGTTGATACAATTTCTGGTGAAGAACGTCCCTTCATAGGATAATAATTCTTAGTATAAATTGGGTAATAATACTTAGTATAATATCCCCTTCCCACTTCCTTAATGTCAGCACGCCTATCTCTCCAGGCACGGAACACACTAGGAGGATTTGATGGGCCACGTGCTTCTAAGATTTTAGACTTAAATATTGAGAGAGCTCGGGAGTTTGAAGACCCCAACATAATCTCTTTTTTATCAGACTTAGCTGCATTCTCAAGGCTACGAACAGTAATTTTAGGATGTTTTTTTTCTTTTCCTTTGCTTAGAGACGCATCTGCTTCACTCGCTAAAGAAGTCTGCTTAACAAAAGAAGATAAGGTCATTCTAGGTTTCAAGATGAGGGCAGTGGAAGGGATTGAAGACACCATTTCCTCAGCCCATGCTTTCTCAATCTCTTCTTTGTCGATGCCACTATCATTATCACCCATATTTGAAGCAGAGGAAGTATTTGAAAATCCAGGGTTAACAATACGAGTTACAGTACCTTCACCCTCGGTATCACCGTCAATATCACTCATACTGGAAGCAGTGTTTGAAAATCCGGGGTTAACAATACGTGTTTCAGTACCCTCATCTTCGCTGTCACTTCCATCATTTACAGCGGATCCTAATACTAAGGATTTTAGAGGAAGGCCCTCAAATGGCAATGCACCTACAAAATCTGAGACCTCACCGTTGCGGTGTTTTGTTTGCCCAAAAACTGTATACTTAGGTTGGTGTACACAGAAAGGATTAAAAAAGGTTTTAGATTCGGATCCGTCTGCATCATCGATCGCTATTTCTTTTATACCAAAAAAATATTTTCTTTTCTCTTGAATGGAAGAATTTGAAAGAACATTATATTTACGAATACTACCAGTGTTGTAAGTTTCTTCTACGATATAGAGCCCTTCTTTAGATGGTGCTACACTTAAACGGGTAACCATCCTTATACCATCTTCACTCGGCAATCTAAAGGAACCTGCATTAACTTGTAAGTTATTACAGGCTATGGAAATTACTCCTAATGCAATGACACTGATAGAAATACGCATATGTTCCTCCTGCTATTATGACAATCAAGCTTCGCAAAATATTTCAAAGCTACTTCAGCTTAATTCTGTTCTAACCCATATGCAAGAGTTTTTATTAAATTTTTAAAGAAAGAGCATAATAAAATAACCGTTTGATTATATTACAAATTATAAAAGTTGAGTTGATATATAGAGAGCTATGTAGTGCTTACATTAAGGCAAATCAAAGAGAATAATTGAAGGCTCTTCGTAAATGGCGTAAAAAATAAGTTTAATTCAATAAATCAAAAAAGAAATTTCCTCTTGAATTTTCTATAAAATATTCCTACATTTTCAATAGTACTCATGAATAAAGTAGGTATCGTATGGTTTGTAAGTCTCTGAGTCGGTCATTTCACGCTCTTTTTTTCTTCATGCTTTTAATGACAGGAAATGTCACGTTCGCTATGGACGATTGGCTTGATCAACCTTTAAATACAGCGCCCTCTCTTGGAAGAACAGTGGGCCTTCCTTTTTTAGCTGGAGAGGAATCAGCAACTGCTTACCCATCATATTTGAGTCGTAATGTTGATATAACTAATATACAGAGAAACGCTACAAACTTCCCTCAGACGGTTGTTATTCATCCTTATACAGTTAGCAGTGCTCCATGGGTTGGTGTTGCCTTAAAAAAGGTCGAAGCTGATGGAACAAATACATACATTGTCATTCAAGATTATGATGGACGTCATTTACCTGGAATGCCTCCACCAAATTCCACACGCATCCCAGAAATACGCGCTCATTATTTATTTGGAAACCAAAATACCGCCGGAACAATAGTCAATGAACATTATATTTTGGATGCTATGGTGCAAGGGACAACAACCTTCCCAGCTACATTTGCAGGAGGAAATGCGAGATATACAGGAGATGTCCACCTTCACAATGATGGTGGCCCTGTAACCAGAGTCTCACCAGATAACTTCGCTCTCAATCTTCCAAATGTAGGACAACCAGGCGTTTTTTGGTCCGCTCTCAAAGAAACAGCAGGAGCACAACGACGTGTTGCAACGGCCCATGTATTCTTAAGTCAAGCTGAGAAGGAAGATTTTGTTGAAAATTTGCGTCAAATACGCTTGGGTGGGCACCAAATAACGCCACGTCATATCCGGGATTATTTCATGGCTCGCCCTGAAGCTTGGGCAAATGATATTTTTACGGCAATACGCCGTTTTACTCCACCTGATGCTTTAAGACAATTCTTGGTTGAAGCCGCAGGCCCAGCTCCATTACCTGCTCCATTACCAGCCCCTACACCCATATTAGACCCTGTTCACGTGTCTACACCAGCAGCAACAATGAAAACAGCAACAAAAAGGGCGGTTCGAAAGAAAGTATCCCGAACATCTGCTAGAAAGAAGACCGCTTCGACACGTAAACCTAAAGCTGCACGAAAAACCATTCGTCGACCTGCAAGAAGAAAAGCCTCTTCTTTAAAGCGTACACGCGTTGCTAAAGGAAAGAGGATCAGAACTCCAAAAAGAGCCCGTAGCCAACGAGGACCTAAAAGGAGTAGGGGTAGAAGGAAAAGATAGAAATCCCCTCCTGTCACAGCACCACCTGGTGTCATCTTTACAAGTATAAGGAGCAGACGCTAAACTTATCACGAGATTACCCATTGGAAAGCAAATTCATGCTGGAAACAGTCATTCTGGTGGATGAAAAGGATCATCCCTTCGGAACCCAAGAGAAACTAGCAGCCCACACAATCCCTCAACGCCATAGGGCATTTTCAGTCTTTATCTTTAATACTCAAGGAGAGACGCTGATTCAAAGACGGGCTTTGGGGAAGTATCATTCTCCTGGACTTTGGGCCAATAGTTGTTGTGGTCATCCACGACCTGGGGAGAAAGTGGACCTTGCGGCAAGCCGCCGTCTTCACGAAGAACTCGGATTTACCTGCCCCCTCTCTCCTCTCACAACGGTATGTTATACATTAAAACTTGAGAAAAACATGTGGGAGCTGGAATATACCCATGTTTTTAAGGGAACCTATGAAGGAGCGATTGAGCCCAATCCTGAAGAAGTCTGCGAAATGAAATGGGTGCCCCCTGAAACCCTCAGACGCGATGTCTTAGCTCATCCAACGCACTACGCAAGATGGTTTCGGCTTTATGTTTTAAAGCATTTTGAGGATATATTCGGAAGTGCCTACTTAGCTGGGTCATCACGGATTTAGACACTCTCCTAGATTGCTTCGGAGCAAAGCTCCTCGCAAAGACGATTCCCCGACTCGGTCATTGCGAGCCCACATTGTGGGCGAAGCAATCCAGGAAGATAAACCTAAGATACATTTACTTTTCTTAGATGAATTTGTGCCTGATATAAGAGGGTACAGAAACCGATAACACCGATAGCTAAGGTAATAGGAATCACGCCTATTCCATAAACAAATGCTTGGGCAACGTCTGGTCCCCCATAAGCATTGACGACAACACCTATAACCGTATGAAAAGCGTATCCAAAGCTCATGATAATCATGTTTGCAACGGCTGTTGTAAGCCCAGAAACATGTTCAGGAACATATGTAGAGGCTTTGTAAATCGCAAGGATCTGATAAGCACAGCATATGCCAACGATAAGGAAGCTTACGATCATGCTATTAACTGTAAAATATCCTAAAATTAAAGCGACGAAGCTAAGGGCCATGATGACGCCTGCGCCTATAATAGAACCTAAGTAGCTGCCTGTTTTTTCTGCAATAAGGCTTAAAACGGGAGCTCCAAAGCACATCCCAATGAAGATCATCGAAGGAAGATAGCTCGCCATAGCTGTATCAAAGCCATATACTTGCTTTAAAAACTCTGACCCCCATACATCTGCAAACCCTTCTAAGGGACCAACCATCATCCCTGCAAAAATACACAAAGCGATGACCTTACCATTCGTAAAAACCTCTTTTAAATCAGCAATAGCACTCCTATGGGAGCTCGGTGCCATCTCGGGTACGATGAAATAGGTCAATGCGGCAAGCGCCATGCCAATACCTACAAAAATTTGTACGACCATTTTATACCCTAAGATATCACACATATAACTCACGGGTCCTCCCCCATAGATTGCCCCAATAAGCCCTATTGTTACCGACAGACTCAGCATCCTCGTAAATCGCTCTTCGCTAAAAGCCATGCGAATGACTTTGAAAGCCCCAAGTATAGCAGCAGATGACCCCATGCCAATGAGAGCTCTACCCACAATGGGATAGACCCAATAATCAGCAAAAATGATAGGCAAAAGCCCTGTAACGGTTAGTAAAATGCAAGCTGTCATGACTGGTTTTGGCCCATAACGATCAAGCAGAATCCCTATAGGTAAGTGCATTAGTGAATAACCAATATAATAAACTCCTGAAAATTGACCAAAAACAGCAGCGTCAATATTAAATTGCTGCATAATATCTTCAAGCATTATACTTGGCATAACTCTTAATATATATTGATATGCATAGAACATAGATGCAATGATCCATACTACCCATGCTATTGAACGCGAACGTGACATAATCTTCCTCATTTTTTAAAATACATTTCAAAACCCCTAAGGGTTCATTTTTAAAATTGCAATAATAATTGTGTGAAAATAAGGTATGCTCCGCCTTAGCGGAGGAGGAGAAGTCCACTGAGAAGAGAAGTCAGAAAATCTTTTTTGTCACATTTTGACATTATATCGATCTCATAAATTAACCTAACAATGATATCGTTTTCGACATCATAAATAAGATATGGACATTGAAGAGTTATTTGTCAATGCTTAATGAGAAGAAAAATGAACACCACACTTCATCCCACACTTGTCTTTCCCGCTTTCGCGGGAATGACGAACGGGGGGAAAAAATTCGAGGATGACGCGGGAGATGAATGTCTATAAGATTATTTTCGTCACGACTCACCCACCCGTGTCATCCTTGCCCCCGCCTATCCTTGCGGGAAAGGTTTTTTCTAGTTAATATAAGCGGGGGTTACCTTTTCTTGGCCGAGGATCTTTCGGGCAATTAGATCCTCGGTCAAGAAATGCTAGAGTTTTCCTTCGAAAAACTAAGCATTTCTTACCAAGGATGACACCGTGTGTGGGGAATGGTAAGTAGTAAAGAGTATATGTCAATGAAAAGGTCCCAAACGCGTGAAGCTTTCCATCCATCCTGAAGACCGCTTAGGCGTTGAAACTCATGAACCTCCAAAGGTCAAGAAGAAGGCACCGCCCCCTCCTCCTCAGCCTCCTCGGGGAAATAAGAAAGGTCCACGCTGGCCTTGGCTTTTGAAATGGTCTTGTATTCTTTTGATTTGGGTCTCTTTCTTTGGCGGGTGTTTTGTCCTTTGGTATAGCTATGATCTACCGGATATCACAAAACTTCAGCAAACCACAAGACGTCCAAGTATTACCATTCTTGCTAAAGACGGCACAAAACTTGCGACCTATGGGGATCTGCATGGTCAGATGGTGAACATCAAAAAACTTCCATCCCATGTGATACAAGCCTTTTTGGCCATTGAGGATCGACGGTTTTATTCCCACTTTGGTGTGGATCTGATTGGCCTAGTTCGCGCCATCTGGACCAATTATCGTGCCGGACATGTGGTTCAAGGCGGCAGCACGATCACACAGCAGTTAGCTAAAAACTTCCTGCAAACTGAAAAGCTTTATGATGTGAACGACCGTTCCTTGAGGCGTAAGATTCAAGAAGCGCTTCTCGCAATTTGGTTAGAACGTAAGTTTACGAAGGATCAAATCCTGACCATGTACATTAACCGGGTTTATTTAGGATCAGGAACTTTTGGTCTTGCTGCCGCGTCCCTCCATTATTTTGGAAAGAAGTCCCAAGACTTAAGCATTTATGAAGCGGCCGTCATTGCAGGACTTTTAAAAGCTCCCTCAAAATATTCACCTTCCCATAATCCTGATCTTGCGGATCAGAGGGCTTCCCAAGTTCTTGTGAATATGGTTAAGGAAGGCTTTATCAGCGAAGATGTCAAAGAAGCAGCCTTAGCTCTCGCTTCTTCAACATCTGAGACTTTTCGAGGATCGGCCATTCGCTATTTTACGGATTGGATCGTTGATATTTTACCCTCTTATCTTGATACCAAGAACAAGGATCTTGTGATTACGACAACACTTGATCCACATCTCCAATCCATAGCTGAAGAGAAGGTACAGGAAGTTTTGCAAGAGAAAGGTGAACCGGCTAAGGTTAGCCAAGTGGCACTTGTTTCCATGACTCCAGATGGAGCTATCCGGGCCCTGGTTGGAGGCGCTAACTATAAGAAGAGCCAGTTTAACCGGGCTACACAAGCTCTTCGTCAACCAGGATCTGCTTTTAAGACAATTGTGCATTTGGCAGCCCTTGAAGCAGGAATGCATCCCTGGGATATGGTGAGTGACCTGCCAGTGAGGGTTGGATCGTGGCATCCTTCAAATTATAAGCATAAATCACGAGGAGAAATTTCACTCCAGGATGCTCTTGCCCATTCCGTAAATTCTGTGAGTGTACGCCTGGCTCAAAGGGTGGGTTTATCCCGAATTATGCAGACAGCTCGCCGCTTAGGATTGAATTCCCCTCTTCCCAATGATTTAACGATTGTCTTGGGATCAGGAGAGACAACCCTCCTCGAACTCACAACAGCTTATGCTGTGATTGCAAGGAATGGGCTGAGCGTAAAACCTTATGCTATTTTAAAGGTAGCAGACCTTGAGGGACACGTTCTTTATACGAACAAATTTCTTCCTCCTCAACGGATTATTGACCCCTCTGTTACTCGAGAGCTTATCCAAATGATGCAAGCCGTGATGGATTACGGGACTGGGAAAAAATCTGCAATTGGAAGACCTTCCGCAGGGAAAACAGGGACGACCCAAGATGACCACGATTATTGGTTGATTGCCTTTACACCTGAGTTAATTACAGGCACTTGGGCTGGAAATGACGATAATACTCCCATGAATCCGAAGGAAGGGAGCTCTGCCGGCCGTCTCTGGCATCTCTTTATGTCCCAAGTCCCTTATACACCAGCCTCTTTTCCACAGCCAGCAACGCCACCCGTTGAGGAGTCCCCGCCTTCAGGAGGCTTGTTGGATGACTTTATCGATAGTTTGTTTGGCGGATGAGGTTTCGCCACTCATGAAATGCTTCCGGCATAGCGAAATGTAACGATCATTGCCACCGATTTCAATTTGTTCACCCTCTCGGACAATACTGCCATTTTCATCGATGCGGGGGTTCATGATCGCTTTTTTACCACAATGGCAGATGGTTTTAAGTTCAATAAGCTCATCTGCCCAGGTGAGAAGATAACGGCTACCCTCAAAGGGCTCACCCGTAAAATCTGACCTGAGGCCGTAGGCAAGAGCAGGAATCTTCAACTCATCCACAATGCGTGTGAGCTGCAAAACTTGAGCTTTCGCCAAAAATTGCGCCTCATCAATCAGAATACAACTGATGCGCTTTGTTTTAATAACTTCATTCACAAAATGAAAAAAATCAAACATCTTTTCGAAAGGGTAGGCTTGAGATTCAAGCCCTATGCGCGAAGCGATTACGCCCATGGCACGACGGGTGTCGATGGCTGGAATAAAAAGGAGAGTCTCCATCCCGCGTTCGCGGTAGTTATATTCGGATTGGAGAAGGGTAGTCGTTTTCCCAGCATTCATAGCTGAATAATAAAAGTGGAGCTTTGCCATTGGCGTCCTTGAGTTGTCATGAATAAGTATGGATTATCTTATATGACCCTATGTATTCTTAATCTTTTTTTGAATTATCACTTGAGAGATTCCAATCCGAACTTGAATTAAATCTCTTAGGCTGTCTTCTTTGTGGAGGCTTACCTTTATTCTCTGTTAATCCCTCCTTTTTTGCAGCTAATGGAATTGTTGGTTTAATCCCTATTTTACCCTCTTCACGCTTGGGATCATCATTAGCTAATAGAGGGCAAAGAGCTGACATTAAGAAACTCAAAGTTAGAGAAGCCAAAATGATTTTAGGGGACGACTTCATGGCACACTCCTTTTCAAGGAATTAAAAAAACCGCTTAAAAGCTATTATAAAATCTATTTTTGGGAAGTCAATCTTTCTCTAGCTTTTGTTTTGATACAAATTAGGATGATTGAAACTGGCAACTTTGAAGGCAGTGGCTATTCTTTAGCAAACCAGAGCTCTTTCGTCAAATTTAAGGTTGCCAGAAAGGTCAAAACTCAGCTATTTTCAGCTCATTCCAATGGAGAGGTGGCCGAGCGGTCGAAGGCGCACGATTGGAAATCGTGTATACGGGAAACCGTATCGAGGGTTCGAATCCCTCTCTCTCCGCCAGCCTTCGCTGCTTCGCAGCTACGGCTGACAAGCCAATAAGAAAAAAGAAGCAGCGAAGGCTGCCCAACGAAGCCTTGGCGAAGGCGGGCTAAAATGAAATATGTGTATTTATTAGAAAGTATAAATTATCCTGGCCAAAAGTATATCGGCTTAACCGACAATGTTAGTGCTCGACTTAAGGCTCATAATGCAGGTCAATCACTTTATGCGATTAATAACATATGTAGCTTTTACTGAAGAAACAAAGGCTATCGCTTTTGAAAAATATTTAAAAACTGCTTCAGGAAGAGCTTTCGCAAATAAAAAATTAAGATAGAAGGACGAGTACTTATTAACAAATAAGCTGCTTCGCAGCTATCTCCTCTTGGTGAAGGGGGAGCCCTCCTCCCCCTTTGAAACGATTAAAACCTTCTAAATTGCTTGAGAAACGTGTCTTTGACATACCGCCTGAAGCGTTGAAATTAATTAGAGCGGTACATTTTTTTAATATGGCCAATTTTACGGAAAGGTTATTCTTGACATTTTGCCAAAGCTTTTCTATGATAAATATAGAATTGGTGAAATGTTTCCGAAAAAACTATTCATCTTTCGTAATGAATTACCCATCTTAATCAGTAAATACCTTCGCACATCCATCGTGACAGGCAAGTCCCCCTTGTGAACATGATGTCATACACACATCATATATCTCGGTACCTCGCTGTTTTAATCTATCACATGCATCAAAACACTTGTCATGCCCAGCGGTGCAGGCTTCAATACACTTTTCTTTATTGGTCGCCATTGCGATATCGTTGATAAGAAAAGTTAAAGTCACTAATAAAGCTAATTTAAACTTGCTATTCATATCTAATCTCCCTTTTTAAGAATTCCACATGATGTGAAATTCTAACATATGAAAAATTAAAGGATAAAAGTTAACAGTTCGCTAAGAGAAATGGAAAACTTTTTTAGTTTCTAATCACTAATATCTAATAACCAATCAACCTTTCACAGAAGTTAACATAACCATGCGAAGGCTCCCCTTTGACGAACGCTCTAAAATCCTCTAAACGTTTAGCATGCAAAAAGATATTTTGACCCTTATTGAAGGGTATCAGACATTTCGTGAACACTATTTTGATAAGGAGAACACTGCCTTTGCGGATTTGGTCCGCGAGGGTCAACGGCCAAAAATCCTTATGATTGCTTGTTCAGATTCTAGAGTCGACCCAGCAATTGTCATGAATTGTCAACCAGGAGATCTGTTCGTTATCCGCAACGTGGCCAACCTTGTCCCTCCCTATGAGGAAGATTTATCCTATCATGGAACAAGTGCAGCCTTAGAGTTTGGAATATGCGTCCTGGGTATCCGGCATGTGATTCTTTTTGGCCATACCCAATGTGGAGGCATTCAAACGCTTTTAGAGCACTCCCATGAGAAATGTGGCCCCAAAAGCTTCCTCACGAAATGGATGGAACTTGCAAAGGCAGCCCATGATGCCATTACAGAATATCATGCGGAAAGCTCTATGGAAGAAAAAATAATCCTTTGTGGCCAATATTCCCTCATTAACTCTTTGAAAAACTTGAAGACATTCCCCTGGATAACAGAAAGAGTTAATCAGAATTCCCTCAGCCTTCATGCCTGGAATTTTGATATGTCCAAGGGAATCCTTGAAGAATATGATGAAAAAGAAAATTGCTTTAGAGCGATTACCTCTCCCTTGCCTGGATCTTTAAAAGCCTCATTTTAGTCCCCTCTTTTCTTCTCTCCCGATCATCTTTAAAAAGACAACCGAAATTAAAAGCACAATTGAAAAAAAGTAAATGGGCATTGGGTAGAGGGTACCATCATGCAAAAATCCCATAATGAGGGTAAATAAAGAAATCAGCGTGTAGTAGAAAAACCCAAAGAGAGAAGAGGCAGTCCCAACGGCATGCTGATATTCCTCAAGCGCCAAGGAAAGACAATTGGGAATCACCATGGAACTTCCTGCAGAGATAATGGCCATACTTCCCACAGTTATGATAATGGAAAGAAGGTAAGGAGCAGACAAGGCTCCGCACATCAGGGTCGCAATAAGGAAGAAACTTGCTCCCCCAATCTGAACAAGGATCCCTCTCCATAAAATAGCTCTTGAGGTGAGATGGTCATGCAGACGTCTTGAAAGCCAGGCTCCTAGGACGGCCATAAGCGCAAGGCCAACAAATGTCAAACCATACACTGAAGGGCTTAGTCCTAAAAGATCAATAAGATAAAAAGATCCCTCGGCATAATAGCTAAATTGAATTCCATTAACAGCGGCAACCACAATTGCGTAACCAAGAACACGCTTATCTTTTAAAAGGTCTAAAGCCATCTTTTTAAGGGGGTGCGTTGTTATTCGGTTAAGATGGGTTTCCGGCAGCTTAAGAATGACCGACAGAAAGACCAAAAGACCAGCCATCATGAGAAGGAGAAAGATGGAATGCCAACCAAACATTTGATCAACAATCCCCCCTACAAAAGGACCAACTGCTGGAGAAAAGGAAAGAGCACCTGCAATGGTTGAATAAACTTTGCCTCGCTCAACACCACGAAAAGCATCCCTGGCAACAGCTTGCCCTAACACGCTTCCCGTACTGCCTCCAAAAGCTTGTATGAACCGGCTTATCAATAAAAAGTGTATGGTGTCAGAAAAATAACATCCGACACATCCCAGTATAAAGATAAACAGGCCAGCTAAAAGACAAGGTTTTCGGCCAAATTTGTCTGAAAGCTTTCCCCAAAAAAGAGTGCCGACAGCAAATCCAGCCAGATAAATCGTAAGTGTATATTCAACCCAAGCATCAGGGACAGCTAAGCTTCGAGCAATATCCGGTAATGAAGGTGTATAAATTGTTTCCGAAATTTGGGGAAGGCCTGCAATGATCGCAAGCAGCCAAATGGGTGGGAGTAGTGAAAGTTTCATTGTAAAATCTCATCGTTTAAATTCAAAAAATTTAGGCAAAAAATTAGTGTCCTGATCAAATCAGGTTCTAAAAATAAATCCTAAATCTAGGCTAAACGATGACAATTGTTTTCATTGCAACATTCACATTTAAAATAAACAAAAACACAAATCTCTTATTTAGAACAAAAAGTCAAGCCCTAAAATGAAATAATTTATTTTCTTCAGTAAGTGATTTTTGTCCAACAATTATAGTATTGTCCACGATTCTGTATATGTGCTATCTGATCAAAAACAGCATTAGCATCTTTGCTCTGTCTAGCTTTTAGAAAATAAATAACACGTGGTGTCAGCTACGCTCCTGTAAAGCCATACAGCAGGTTTTATCCAGAGTACCAATAACTAATTCAACTCTTATACAGACTTTCGTTTGCCCTCGCGTCTGAACACGCACTTGACTGCGATCGTATCTTTTAAGACACATTGTCTTGTGCTGCTCTACGGATGGTCGAAGAAGTTACCTACTTGACTTATTAAGATTAGAAATAAATAATTCTCATTATGCCAGTTTAAATTTAACAATTCAACCAACAAATATGGGAGGGTATATGATCATAATATGTAAAAAGATAGTGTTTTTAACAGCAATTTCTATCTTTTATTTTTCTTTTTCATCATTGTGTTTTGCAATGGAAGAACATGAAAGAGAGCGGGACAATAGCTTGCATGCGTATTATAACGTAAAAAACAGAGATAGCGTAAAAAACAGAGCTGAAGCGAGACGTCACCTTGAAGATGCAAAATTAAGCAATGAGAAATTTAGACGCATAGGAGGGGATAAGGCTACATATGTGGAAAAGAGGGATGATATTAATGGATTGATAGAGATGGAGCCTACTTGCTGTGAGAGTTTCTGTAAATTCATAAAGGACAACCAACCAACTATTAGTGTTATTTGTTCTGTTATAACTGTTTGCCTGAGTATATCATCTCAAAGTAATTTTATGAGTGTGCCTCAGGATAAGCCAAAACAAAGCTAAACCGTTTTTTTAAGGGATTTTAGAAAAGATGCATAGTATACAAGGAGATAAATCTCGTTTCACTTTTTGGAAAGAAGCTAGTAGGAAAGATTTACAAAGAAAGGACTCCAGGGGTTTTCGTTCAGACACTAATTAGTTTACCTTTAACAGATTTTTGATAAAAATTACTTATTATATAATTTAAATTATACATAAAATTGTAATTATTCTGCATTACAATAGATTTTTCAAATAATTTATTTTCCCTAAAATGAAATTGGAAAAGAAGATAATGGTATATTCAAAATTTTAGAAAAATTTTATTTAATTCATCTCAGCTCATATGTTAAAATGTTTCATAATTAAGTTGGAAGGATTATTTTATGAAAAGATTTATTTGTCAATTAATAGTGATTGGGCTTTTGACCTCAACAGCATCCGGCTGGGCTATGGAAGAAGACCAGGACATGCCTGATGCACATTTTCATATAAGTTTTTTATCCCGTCTCCAGGACAATTCACAGGAAGGTCCAGAAGTATCAGAAAACGGAGAGAATGCTATTCCTTTATTAAATCTAAATAGATGTGGTCTAAAGAAGCTTCCCCGGAGAATTTGTCATTTCACAGACCTGACGTGTCTCTATCTTAATAAAAATTTTCTTGAACTTCTTCCCCCCGAAATTGGCGCACTCGGAAACTTAACAGACCTTGATGCTAAGAAGAATCAAATAGTGGACCTTCCTGATGAATTAGGCAAACTCACAAATTTAACAAGGCTTTCTCTTAGCAATAACCGGCTGAAAACACTCCCAAAGACGATGGGAAACCTTGTGAGTTTAACAGATCTTTCTCTTCTTAAAAACGAAATCGAAGATTTACCAGACGAAATGAGCTTCCTCTTAAAATTGGAACAACTTGACCTTGACCAGAACAAGTTATCCATAATTCCTCCCTTCATTTTTCATCTTTCAAATTTAGAATTTCTTTTACTTGGACAGAATCGGATCACTATCGTACCCCCAGTGATAGGTAAGCTCAGTAAGTTGAGAGAGCTTCGTCTTCGTGACAATGAATTAACAGCTCTTCCAAAAGAGGTGGGGCAACTTGTGGAATTGAGAATGCTTCAGGTTGAGGCGAATCCTAAATTAGATCAGCTGCCTCACTGCATAGGAAACCTGCCAAGGTTATCGGAATTATCTGTAGATGAATTTACTTCAATTCCAGAACATTTACTTAAGGAAGAACAAGAACACAACATTCAAATAGAGAGAACTAAAAGTATGTAAATCTTAATACACATAATGCTGATGGGAAAGAAGAAGAAAAATCTTTAAGCGATTTTAAGCGAATGACTAACTGAGGATAACGCCAGAACTTAAAAAGGTTGGGCGATAAACCCAACCTTTTCTGTTTAAAGTCGACACTTTCAGGGAATGTTATTTTACAATCGGATACTTATGTGTTTTCCATTCCGCAAACCCACCCGCCATTTCTTTCACAGGGTAGTCGAGAGAAGCAAATTTCACAGCTGCCTTTTGGGCGAGGTTACATAAGAGTTCATAACAATAAATGACATTAACCTTATCTTTTGTCAGCCCGGGAAATTCGGTTTCAGATCCCGTAAAGCCATTATATTGATCATAAGGCACATTAATGGCTCCAGGAATATGGCCTTTGGCATAATCCTTTGCAGATCGAACATCAACAATTGTAATATTATTTGCCTTTTCCTCAATCATTCGATTAACACCGTAAGGATTCGTTTTGAAATCTAATTCGGCTGCAAAAAATTCAACAGCCTTCTTTGTGTTTTGAAGGGGAGATTGAGTTTGAGACCTTTGAGAATCAGCTTTCACAATGACTGTCGCTAAAAGTGAGATTCCCACAATAAGGGCAATTTTGGATGAATTTTTCATTGTTTTTTCCTTTTTATATTTTGATTTCATGTCAATTTACGCGAGAGCTTGAATATTTTCAAGAGATATTGAAAGTGTTTCATGATGCTATGATTTGGCCTGAGTGCTTATAAGAAAATTCTCGAAACCTATCTGAAGGCCTCCCTCACCCGCCGCTACGCGGCGACCTCTCCCACAAAGGGGAGAGGTAAAGTATAATTTATAGACCTATCTCCCTGCTTGCAGAAATAAGAAGAGTCCTTTAATTTATCACTGAGACATAAAAGGGATAAACAGTGCGGCAAACATTTTTCCAGATTTCACTCCTCATCGGGTTGTGTATGCTGCTTGTTGCTTGTTCCAGTGGCCCAGAGGAACGTGAAATATGCATTGACGGAACGTGTACTAAAGCCCCTAAAAAAGCTACCAGTCGACCCTATCAAATCAAAGGAATTTGGTATTATCCTCAACAGCATTTTGAATATGATGAGGTGGGGCTTGCATCCTACTATGGGGGAGGAGATGTTTTTCATGGCCGCCCAACTGCAACGGGTGAAAGGTTCGATATGAATGATGTCTCAGCCGCTCATAAAACGCTCCCTCTTCCCTGTATCGCAGAGGTAACGAACCTTGAGAATGGCCGACAAATCCAGCTTAAAGTGAATGATCGGGGCCCCTTCGTAGAAGGTCGTATCATCGATGTTTCTCGACGGACGGCTCAGCTTTTAGGTTTTGAAGGAAAAGGCACGGCTAAAGTGCGAGTCCGCACACTAGTTCCCGATAGCTTAGCCCTTAATAATATTGATCCTTCCACAGTAATGCTTGCACAATCAAAACCAACGACTTCAGAATTGGAAGCTGCTCCCGTGCTTGCAGAGGCCCTTCCTAGACTTCCGGACACACTTTTTGAAGAAGAAGAACCGACACCTGCACGAGCAGAAGCTTCGCCTGTCCAGAATGCTCCTTCGAAACCATCGAGCTCAACGGGTATTTTTGTCCATGTTGGCAATTACGAAAGCCAGCATGAAGCTCTTGCCCTATCACAATCCTTAAACGGAATGACACAATCTCCCACCAAACCTGTTAAAAATAATGGCCCAAAACCCTATGCTGTGAGGGTCGGCCCTTTTCCAAGCATTCTGCATGCAAATCAAGTTCTTGATCAATTAGCAGATGCAGGGCATGTTATGTCTAGAATTGTAATTAACCGATGAAGGAAAAATAAGAATGCGTAAATTTCTAATACTCTTAAGTTTGGCTTTTGGTCTCATGGCATCGGCAAAAGCTGCTACAGACACTAAAGCTTCTATAGACGTAAAAGCACCTCAAGTTTATCTAAAGGATTTGAATACGGGGGATATTCTTCTCGAAAAAAATGCTGACCAAAAAATGGTGCCCTCTTCGATGTCAAAGATTATAACAGCATACCTTGTTTTTGAACGGCTGAAAAGTGGGGACGTTAAACTTGACGACACCTTTCATGTAAGTGAATACGCTTGGGGAAAGCAAGGATCCAAAACGTTTCTTCCAGTTAATGCCAAAGTAAGCGTTGAGGATTTGCTTAAAGGAGTCATCGTACAATCAGGTAACGATGCGTGTATCGTCTTAGCTGAGGGCCTTAGTGGGACAGAGGCAGCATTTGCGGACGAAGCCACACAAAAGGCTCACGAGATGGGGGCAACCAATTCAACATTTCTTAATTCGACAGGTTGGCCCGATGAAGGTCACCTGACGACAGCAAAAGATCTCGCCATTATTGCGGAAAGGACAATTCGAGACTTTCCGAAGGAATATGAAAAATATTATGCCCTTAAAGAATTTACTTTTAACAATATTAAACAAGGGAATCGCAATACGCTTCTCTACAAAAATATAGGTGCTGATGGGATGAAAACAGGCCACACAGATTCCGGTGGTTATGGAATTGTCGTCTCAGCAAAGCAAGGAGATCGTCGTTTAATCTTAGTCATCAATGGTCTACCTTCTTCTAAGGATCGGGATGCAGAGGCAACCGCACTTATTAACTGGGGCTTTAATTTCTGGAAAAACTATAAGATTTTTGGAAAAGGGGACGTTGTTGAAGTCGCTGATGTTTGGAGTGGAACAGAAAAATCCGTTCCTCTCGTAGCCAGCAAAGACATTTCTTTCACCATACCACGCAGTCAGAGAAAGTATCTTGAAGTAAAAATCGTTTACGATTCGCCAGTTGCTGCTCCTCTTAAAGCCGGCGATAAAGTGGGGATTATTGAAGTAACCGTGCCTGAAAAAGGTGTATACAAAATCCCACTTCACGCCGGTAAAGATGTCAAAATGGCTAGCTTTTTTAATCGGATTAACAATTCAATCCATTATCTTCTCTATGGAAAACATGGTTCATGATCAAGCATAAAGCTCCCTTTATTACCTTCGAAGGGGGTGAAGGATCTGGAAAAACAACACAAGTCGACATTCTCTACCACAAGCTTCTGCAGGGCGGAATTGATGTTGTCTCCTATCGTGAGCCGGGAGGAACAAGAGGAGCCGAGGAGATCCGCCATTTACTTATGGAGGGAGAGAGAGACCGTTGGAACCCCAAATCGGAAGCTCTCCTCATGAGCGCAGCCCGTGCTGACCTTATTGACAGGCATATTATCCCCCGGTTAGAGGCCGATACATGGGTTTTGTGCGATCGTTTTACAGATTCTACCATTGCTTACCAAGGCTTTGGACATGAACTGGGCTATGAGCATATTCAAGAGCTTAATCACTTTACGGTAGGCGAGCTGGAGCCCGATTTAACGTTTATTTTTCAGATTAGCGCTGAATTGGGCTTAGAGCGGACTGCCTTGCGGAAAGCAGGCATTCACCGGTTTGAGCATTATGATATTATGTTCCACCGCCGCGTTGCAGAAGGATTTGAAGAAATATTAAAAAAGAATCCTAATCGCTGCGTTGCCATCAATGCACTTTTAGATATAGAAATGATTTCTGAATTCATCTATAATAAGATTTGTCAACGATTTAGTATTTGATTTTTAATTCAATTTTCAGGCGTTGACATAAATTAGATAAACGATATATGTAAATATCTCTTCTTTTAATAGGGTGGAATCTATGTTTTCTTATTCTTCAAAAACTAACCAAAAATTTGTTTTTCTTCTTATTGTGTCTCTTTTTAGTCTATCGTCTGGATGGGCGATGAATGGCAAGAGAGATTTTTCCATAATGGATGACAAGAAAGGCCCGCCAGCAATAAAACGAGGACAATCTTTTTCTAACATTACCTCTGATAGAGGGAAAAATATAAAAAAACCTTCATCTCCCCTTTCTACCGAAAACGAAAGAGAAGCAACAAAGACTCCATCTAAGACTCATATTGCTCCTTCGAAGCCATTACCCTCTACTCCATCTGTGTCTACGACATCAGGTTTAAGAAAATATTCTTCACCGGCTAAACCAAGTGAAATAAACTTTGGAGAGAAAAAATCTCCGCTTGCCCCTCATAAGAGAGGACGCTCTTTACCTCGTATTCCAGTGTCCAAGCCTTTAAAAGGCGGGGACCCACAGTCAAATAGTCCTTCACCTATTAGACTTCGGAAAAAAGAAGAAAAAAACACACCTGACAAACCTAGCGTAGAAGAAAAGATGGCTGCTCCACCCGAAGAAAAGGTGTTGAAATTAAAAGCACAATTTGAAGCTTTCCAAAACGGATCATCTTCTGAGACTCCTGAGAATCTTGAGAAAGGAAAGCAAACAGATGAGTTGCGAGAAGGATTTGAAAAGGCTTTAAATTATTTTAAAAGCTTAAGTTCGAAGAAGAACAATAATGAACCACTATCCGTGCGACGAAAGGAGTTTCCAAAAAGAAAAAGTAAATCCTTCATTCTTCCACGTAATAGGGATTTATTAGACACAGCCATTAGTCCTGAAACAGATGAACCTAAGGATTTTCTGAAATCGCCCCGCATGCAGCGTTTGAAGAGTAGTTGGGTTTTATCTTCTTTCACCAAGAGAAAAGGAACACCTCCAACATCCCCAAGGACTCAGAAAAGCAAAGCTGTAATAATGAAAAAAGAGGTGGAGGAGACCCTTCTTATAAGCAATGTTGTGGATGGAAAGGAAGAGGAGAAAAAGATTGTAGAAGAAAAATCTAAAGGATTTACACCAGAAGGTGATTTGCCCGTTCCAACCATTAATCCCGTAATGGCAACAAAACATCGAGAAGCTAGTTCTGTGACTCTTGTAGAGAACCTCGTTGCTACTGAATTTTTAATACAAGCCACAAAAGTTTATGAAAAAACTGGAGACATTGAAAGTAAAAAGAGTGATCTAATTCTTCAAGGAGACCAAGGAGAACTTTTAGAGGTAGGTCTTAGCATGATGAGATTCGCCGATCCTGCTGCTCGGGGAGAAAATGGTGCAAAATTTGCCGATGCTTTGAGAGGTCAAGATATCTTTCTAGATGCATGCAAAACAGGATTCAAATGGGCTTCAGGTACTTTAGAAGATGAGGGGAAGAAAGAAGCTTGCAATTCTAGATTGAAAGAAGCCCAGAAAAAAGAAAGGAAAGACAAAGTTAAAAAGTACATTCCACTTGTTAAGAAAGAAGAAGAACCAAAGAAAGAACCAAAATATATGATTAATCATCCGGGGGCAGAGAGAAAACTTCGATCCCGTGCAAAAACCATTGTGGGTGACGAGAGTGATCCAGAAAGCGATGCGCGAAATAGCAAAGTGAGGCCTAGTCGTGCTCAGACAACGTCAATCTTTCCTCCGAAACCTGGGTCTCCAAGATCGCCACATAAACCGCAAGAGAACTACTAATTATACATTGGAAATATGTCTGACATATGAACTGACAACTCACAGATTCGACGGACTCGATCCAAATATGAATATGTCAGTTGTCAGTTCCTTCTGAAGGAACTTTTTTTAAAAATCTGGGAATTCTCCTTAATGACGCAACGAAGAAGGACTGACAGATTCAGTACTCTAAGAAATGAATTTTGGTTTGGCTCTTTTCAACGTCCTGATTTTCCTGGCCCCCCACTTTGCACATTGGTGTCCGGGGGAAGTATGAAATATAAAAAAGTGCACTCAAAGTCTGGATTGCTTTGTCGCTTCGCTCCTCGCAATGACGAATAGGAGGGAACCGTCATTGCGAGGCAACAGCCCGAAGCAATCCAGTTTTTAAACTTTTTAACACCAAAACTTCATTTTTATTAACCTATCCACCCTAAATATCCAAGTTCCTCACACTCAAGGCATTCTCTTGAATAAAGTCACGGCGAGGCTCCACAATATCCCCCATCAAGGTTGAGAAGATCTCGGAGGCTTCATCGATATGCTCAACCTTTACTTGTAATAGAGTTCTCACATCCGGATCTAAAGTTGTTTCCCACAGTTGCTCAGGATTCATTTCGCCAAGCCCTTTATAACGTTGGATGCTGAATCCTTTCCGACCTCGTTCAAGGATAAACTCTAAAAGAGCCAATGGGCCTGTAATCTTCTTGCTTCCTTCTTTTGTCTTGAATACAGGCAAACCCTCAAAAGTCTCTTGAAGCGTCTCCTTCAAGTGATCCAAATGACGAATTTCAGCTGTATTCAAAAGGGACAAACGGATCTTATAGTTTTCTTCAACCCCTTGAAGAGTCCGACTCACGGTCAGGATGTGGGCATCATCCACATGACCCTCCCAACTTTTTTCTCCCGCATGTGCAATGAGATTCAGGCGCTCCACAAACTTTTTAACATACGTATCCCCCTCACTTGGAAATGTCTCTATATTTAAAATACCTGCAATAGCTGCTTGTTCTAGGATATGAGGAGAGCCAATTTGCCGGGAAGGAATGTCCACCAGTTCTTTTACTTGGACACAAACATCTACAATTCGCCGCAGATCAGTACCTGCAACTTGTGCACCGTTGTGCAGGGTTAGGGAAGCTCCCTCCAAACCACCATCAATCAAGTAGTTATCCAAGGATTTTTCATCCTTAAGATAGAGCACAGAATTTCCGCGTTTTGCCTTATAGAGAGGAGGCCTTGCGATATAAAGATACCCTTTTTCAATAACTTCAGGCATTTGTCGATAAAAGAAGGTGAGTAAAAGTGTTCGGATGTGACTGCCATCCACATCAGCGTCTGTCATAAGGATAATCTTATGATATCTGGATTTATTCACGTCAAAATCATCCCGACCAATGCCTGTTCCGAGTGCGGTGATCAGCGTTCCGATTTGCTCGGAACCCAGCATTTTATCAAAGCGCGCCCGCTCAACGTTTAACACCTTCCCTCTTAAAGGCAGAATGGCTTGAAATTGACGTTTACGTCCTTGTTTTGCAGATCCCCCTGCACCATCTCCCTCCACAATAAAAATCTCACTTTTGGCGGGATCACGTTCTTGGCAATCCGCAAGTTTTCCCGGTAATGATGCAATATCAAGCGCTCCCTTCCGACGAGTGAGTTCTCGCGCTTTTCTTGCGGCTTCTCTTGCAAGGGCCGCCTCCATAATGCGCTCAATAACTTTTTTTGACTCTTGTGGATGCTCTTCAAGCCATTGTTGAAACTTGTCCCCCACAATGCTTTCGACCACCGTTCGGACTTCAGAAGAAACCAGCTTATCTTTGGTTTGGGATGAAAACTTTGGATCGGGAACTTTTACCGATAACACACAGGTGAGTCCCTCCCGCATATCTTCGCCTGTTAGGGTGATTTTTTCTTTCTTGCCGAGCTCAGCAGCATACATGTTAATTGCCCGCGTTAAGGCTGCTCGAAAGCCTGCGAGGTGGGTTCCACCATCTCTCTGAGGAATGTTGTTCGTAAAGGGAAGTGTGGTTTCGTGATAGCTGTCCGTCCATTCCATGGCTAAGTCAACAACAATACCATCCTTTTCCGATTGAATAACAATGGGAGGCGTGTGAAGGGCATTTTTGCTGCGATCAAGATAGTTAACAAAAGCTTTAACGCCGCCCTCATAATGCATGACGATTTCTTTTGGCTCTTCATGACGTTCATCTCGTAAAATCAAGGTCACACCAGAGTTTAAAAATGCCAATTCTCGCAAACGATGTTCTAATGTGGCAAAATCAAATCGTGTTATTGTAAATGTTTCCTTTGAAGGCAAAAAAGTCACTTCCGTCCCTTTTTTCCCATCCGCTTCCCCGACAATCTTAAGTTTCTCATCGGGCTCACCATGGGTAAAAGCCATGAAATGCTTTTTACCTTGTGAATAAATGGTCAACTTTAGTTTTTCTGAAAGGGCATTTACAACGGAAACACCAACCCCATGAAGGCCTCCTGAAACCTTATAGGAATCCTGATCAAACTTCCCACCTGCATGCAGGTGGGTCATGATCACTTCTGCAGCTGAAACTCCCTCTTCTTCATGAATATCAACAGGAATCCCCCGTCCATTATCCTTAACAGTGACAGATCCATCTGCATTCAAGATCACATCAATTCGATCGCAGTGTCCTGCCAACGCCTCGTCAATAGCATTATCAACAACTTCATAAACCATATGGTGAAGACCCGATCCATCGTCTGTATCTCCAATGTACATCCCTGGTCGTTTCCGCACGGCATCAAGGCCACGCAAAACCTTAATTGAATGGGCACCATAATCCCCATCCATAGGTTCAGAGGCCGAAGATTGTTTTGGGGGGGTTTCAGTGGATTGTGTCATGAACTCTCTCTCTCATTTATGTTTTTGATACTAAACGGGCTTCCTTAAGGCTTAAAAATTGAGCATTCCCCTCTAATTCTTTAAACAAGGACGCATCTGTTCCTGTTAACCAAGCTTGTATTTTAAGCTTTAAAATCGCATCAAACAATGCTGATCTGCGTGCTTCATCAAGATGGGCTACAACTTCATCTAAAAGCAAGAGGGGAATCGCCCCCGTCCGAATAGATAATAAGTGGGCAGAAGCCATCACAATAGAAAGCAACAGGGCTTTTTGTTCTCCCGTTGAACAAAGAGCTGCTGGCTGATTCTTTTCAAGGAACACTGCCATCAGATCACTCCGATGGGGACCAAAGGAGGTCCGGCCTGTCAGGCGATCTTGTTCTCGACCTTCGGCTAAAAGGCGACGCACATCCTCTTCAATGTCAAAGAGGCTCCGTTGATAAAGAAGAGTTTCAAGATCTCCTCTCAAGGAAAGGTCCGCACACGGAAAAAAAGTCTCTTGGCTTTGGAGAACCGCTGAGAGTTGCCCCACGACTTCACGGCGTGCAACTGTTATCGCGATGCCATCATTGACAAGATTTTCTTCCAATCCCTCGATCCAATGTCGATCATAATGTCCCTGACGCAAGAGGAAGGTACGCTCTTTTAAAGCCTTCTCATATCGACTTAAGCGCTGCGCGTGCCCGGGATCAAAACCATACACAAGACGATCCAGAAACCCCCTTCGGCCTTGAGGCCCCTCTAAAAACAGCCGATCCATTTGTGGCGTAAGCCAAACCATCGAAACCCATTCAGCCAAAACAGATTGGCTTTTTACCTTTTCTCCATTAATTCGGGTGACCCGTCGTTCACTTTCAGGGGTTTCAGGATCAAGTCCTGTTCCAATCTGAATCCCCGCGTCCTGGTCCTTCAACTGAACGGAAATTGCCCAAGGGTCTGAGCTTGTTTGCCGTGTAACCTCGGATAGGCGCGCGCGGCGCAGTCCTCGGCCTGGGATCAGATAGGAGAGAGCTTCTAAAAGGTTTGTCTTCCCTGCGCCATTGGGACCCGTCAAAATCACGGGTCTTAAGTCGAGAGAAACGCTGAAAATCTCATAGCATCGAAAATGAGTCAGGTTTAACCGCTCTACCCCTCGCATTGGAATATCAGTTTCGTAAGATGATTTGGGTTGAGCTGCTGTCATTCTCTTTTCTGATTACTGAGCACTAATTACCGTACTCATCACTTTCAATATGGGACGCTCTATAAAAGCCTCTGCTTCAGAAAAAAGTGCGACTTCTACACTGCTAAAAAACTGGTACAGTAAAAAGTCGCAAACTAACTTTATAGCTTAACAACAGGCCTTATTTTAACATAATCCTCAGGAAATTTTGGATTTCCAGTAGTCCCCTTAGGCAACCAAGTATTTTTAGCCCCATACTCACAACCATGAGCGATGTATGTTGGCAACTTTCTTGACTCAAATGCACTTGCTGGTGGAGTTGTGTAAATGCCCAGGTTCTGTTCAAACTCAGGGTTCACAAACGCATTGTCGCGTCTTGAATAGAAATATCCCCGGATTTCTTGATAACCTGGCTCTGCTTTTACAAAATCCTCAGGATATTTAGGGAAACCTTTACTACCTTCAGGCTTCCATCCATCTTTTACTCTGTATAAGCGGCCATGAGAGAGGTAAGTAGGCAATTCCTTATATTCATAGCCAACTTCTTGTGGGGTTCTATAGTGAACACCCAAATTATCTTCATAATCGGGATGCACATATTTTTGGTCTACTTTTAAACAGGGCAGTTTTTTAGGTATGTATTCAAATTCACCTTCATCTCCCTTATCTCCCCCTCCAAAACATGCTGAAGAAGACATAAGGAACGTCAATAGAAAAAATATATTTTTATATTTCATAATAGAATTACCTCTTTTGAAAATTACTGTTAATTCCCGTTTTTCAACTCCCTAACAAGAAAGAACTAACGCTCAAATCTACGTTACATGGAGAAAAAACTCAATACCCCTATCTATCCACTTTTGTATTAACCCTTCTCCCGATCTGCCCTTTTTCGTGCATTGGGATCCAGCAAAACCTTCCGCAGACGAAGGGATTGAGGAGTAACCTCTACAAGCTCATCTTCTTCAATATAAGCAATCGCCTGCTCAAGGGTCAACAACCGAGGCGGTGTGAGTCGTATCGCTTCATCCTTACCCGCAGCACGTATGTTTGTAAGCTGTTTAGCTTTCAAGGGATTCACTTCCAAATCATTATCGCGAGTATGCTCACCGATAATCATTCCTTCATAAACCGCAGTGCCAGGGGTGATGAACATCCCTCCCCTATCTTCCAAATTCCAAAGAGCATAAGCCACGGCTTGCCCCATGGCATTTGAGATTAAAACCCCATTTCGCCTACCACCAATGGGCCCTTTATAAGCCGCATAGCTATGGAAAAGACGGCTCATAATCCCGGTCCCTCGGGTGTCCGTTAGAAACTCCCCTTGGTATCCGATCAACCCCCGTGAAGGTGCGATAAACGTAATTCGAGTCTTTCCGCCTCCAGAGGGGCGCAGATCACTCAATTCACCTTTACGCAATCCCATCTTTTCAACGACAATCCCGGTATACTCATCATCCACATCAATTTGAACTTCTTCCATTGGTTCTAAAGTTTGTCCGGTGGTTTCATCGGTCTTGAAAAGAACACGTGGACGACCAATGGCCAACTCAAACCCTTCGCGACGCATGGTTTCAATCAAAACACCCAGCTGTAATTCACCACGTCCGGCCACTTCGAAAGCATCTGTATTTTCAGTTTCAGTGACTTTAATGGAAACATTACTTTCAGCTTCTGCCATCAAACGATCCCGAATCAAACGCGATGTGACTTTCTTTCCTTCCTTTCCCGCAAAAGGAGAGTCATTCACACAAAAAGTCATCGCCAAGGTTGGCGGGTCAATAGGAAGGGCTTTCAAAGGCTCTATCACTTCAGGTGCACAGATGGTGTCTGAAACCGTTGCTTTTTCAAAACCAGCAATGGCAACGATGTCCCCTGCTATAGCTTCTTGAATAGGAACACGCTCAAGTCCTCGGAATGCTAGGAGTTTGGTCAGGCGGGTTTGCTCTAATGTATCACCCTCTCGGCCTAAACCTTTCACAGGCATATTCACGCGAGCTGTACCGCTCAGAATACGCCCCGTTAAAATACGCCCTAAATAAGGATCGGATTCAAGCGTCGTAACAAGCATGGAAAAAGGAGCATCCACATCCCCTTCAGCATAAGCAACGCGCTTTAAAATGGCATTAAAAAGAGGAGAAAGATCCTTTTTTTCATCCTCTAAATTTTCAATCGCCCACCCTTCTTTAGCGGAAGCATAGAGAGTTGGAAAATCCAACTGATCATCATTCGCATCGAGTGCTGCAAATAAGTCAAAGACTTCCTCATGAACCTCATAGGGTCTTGCATCAGGCTTGTCTGCCTTATTAATAACCACAATCGGCTTGAGCCCCTGACGTAAAGCTTTCGCAACCACAAATTTTGTTTGAGGCATAGGCCCTTCTGAAGCATCAACAAGAACGAGAACCCCATCCACCATAGAAAGAATCCGCTCAACTTCGCCACCAAAGTCAGCATGGCCCGGTGTATCAACAATATTCAAACGATTCTCATGCCATAAAATGGAGGTACATTTTGCAAGGATCGTGATGCCTCGCTCTTTCTCTAATTCATTGCTGTCCATGGCGCGCTCAGCAACACGCTGATTATCGCGATAGACACCACTCTGGCGAAAAAGGGCATCAACCAATGTTGTTTTGCCATGATCAACGTGAGCAATAATGGCTAAATTTCGAATCGTACTCATTATAAATTCTTACCTAATAAAAATGAAGCTGCACTGTAGCTGCAATATGGGGATAAAGAAAGCTTTTTTCAAGGATTTTTAAGCCTCCCAAAAACATCATTATTCATAATACACTTTTTTTCTTTATTTTTATAACTATATTATGCTAAGAAGAATTACACAACATTGGTGGTATTAATATGAACAGATCTCACTTTACTTTTCTTCGTCAAGTTTGGACCCATCTTGTTCGTCCCTATTGGACATCCAAAGACCGTTGGATTGCAGCTGGGCTTTTAGGAACCCACCTAATCCTGGTAGGGTTTTTTATTTTTCTTTCTGTGTGGATTAATTATTGGCAGAATGATTTCTATACAGCTATTCAAGAACTGAATAGTCACGCTTTTTTTTCACTCTTAGGTTATTTTTGCATATTGGCTGTTTTTGCCAATATTTGTTTTATGTTAAAAGCCTACCTTTTAGCAAAACTCGAAATCCGCTGGAGACAATGGATGACTCAGCATTTTGTAGAAAGCTGGACCTCCAATCGTCGCTATTATGCTCTTCAACTGAAAGGGGATGGAACCGATAACCCAGATCAACGTATCGCGGAAGATATTTTTCAATTTATTAATACGACATTGACATTAAGTATCGGAGTTCTTCAACAATCCATCATGATTATATCTTTTTTGGGAATCTTATGGGGACTTTCTGGAACACTTACGATTCCCATTGGAAGTTTTTCTCTCTCAATCCCGGGATATATGTGCTGGGGAGCCATCCTCTATGCTATCGGTGGAACTTTCTTTTCTATGTATTTAGGTCGCCCTCTTATTCACTTAAATTATGAAAGTCAAAGGAGAGAAGCCAACTTCCGATACAGCCTGATGCGTTTTCGCGAAAACGTGGAGGGAGTTGCTCTTTATCAAGGTGAAGAAAAAGAAAAAGAAATTTTTGGTATAAGGTTCACGCAGATTGTTGATAACTTTAATATTACTCTCAAGCGTTTACTTAAAATGTATTCTTGGAATAATTGTTATGATCAAGTTAACGGTATTTATCCTGTTCTTCTTGCCGCTCCTCGGCTTTTTACAAAGGAAATTACTTTTGGTGGGTTTATGCAAACTTTGACGGCTTTTCGTCAAGTCACGTCCTCCCTTTCATTTATTATTGATAACTACACGGCCATTGCGAGCTGGCGTGCGACCACGAATCGACTTTTAGAGTTTAAGCTCAATTTGGAATCGATACCACCCTCTCCTCTTTCTCATAGTATTCATGAAGAAGAAGGCATCCATGTGGCTTGCGAACACATTTCTCTTCCCCATGGAGTCATTCTAAAGGAAGACCTCCAGCTTACCTTCAAAAAAGGGGAAAACACCTTGATTACAGGACATACTGGCGTTGGAAAGAGCACACTCGCGCGCGTCCTGAGTGGTCTCTGGCCCTATGGAAAAGGAGAAATCAAGATTCCCTCCTCTTCATTCCTCTTCCTTCCTCAAAAGCCCTATATGCCCCTTGGGAGCTTAGAGAGCGTTTTGCAATATCCCGCATCGAACGCATCAAAGGATGAGATCAACAAGGTTTTAAAAGCTGTAGGACTTCAGGGGCTTAAACCTCATCTCCAGGACGTAAATGACTGGGCACGCGTTTTATCTTTGGGTGAACAGCAACGCATTGCAGTTGCGCGCGCTCTTCTCACCAAACCCCATTGGCTCGTTTTAGATGAGGCCACTTCTGCTATGGATGAAGCGTCCGAAGCCGAGCTTTACGGCCTCTTAAAAAAGGGACTTCCCCATACAACCTTTATTTCCATCGGACACCGGGAAAGTCTAAAGCCTCTTCATAGTCGTGAAATTCGACTTGAGGAGCGGGCTCCTTTGAAAAAGGCTGCGGCTTAGGAAAGAAATACGAGGTAGGGGATTTTCTCCTCGACTCGAACTATGGACTTTTCTAGGTTCTGTGAACAAAATTAAAATTTCTCCCCATATGTGTCATCCTTGGTAAGAAATGCTTTGTTTTCCAAAGGAAAACATTAGCAATTTCTTGGCCGAGGATCTTAGCCGCCAAAAGATCCTCGGCCAAGAAAAGGTAAGATTTTTCTTCGAAAAACCAACCTTTTCTTGCCAAGGATGACACTAGTTGGTGTTGTGGCGGAATTTGTTCACAGAACCTAGATTGCTTCGGACGTTTCACGTCCTCGCAATGACGCATATGGTATATTACTTGCTAACCCTCGGCCGTCATTGTGAGGTTCCGTAGGAACCGAAGCAATCCAGTCTTTAAATTTTAACACCCATTCCCCTTTTGCTTGAGTACAGGCTCCATCAATCTATCCAATTTTCTTTGCTTTTTGCTATTGACTGTCTCATAAAGTTTTTTACAAACGATTTGAGCTCTTTCCCAGTTAGGCTCAACGATCACTTTATTTTCCCCATATTCTAAGGTAATTCCACGAATACATAGCTTGAGAAGGTTGATGCTAACTTCATTATCTCCTCCTGTTGCTATACGATTGTAAATCCTTTCAGCATCTGGCATTAGCTCTTCAAATCTCTTTAGGTCATATTTACGCTGCTCGCGACACTCCTCCATTTGTTTACCTAGGAAAAGGACAGAACGACTAATCCAAAATGTTTCACGAAGAATTTTCTTTATATCTTTAGGACGAACCTCTTTTAAATCAAACAGCTGATGGAATAAATCCTTCCACGATTCAAAACATCCTTGATCCATAAAAGTTTGAAGATGTTTATTTTTATCATCAATATCCGTATGAAGTGCTATACGATAGAGCTCGAATAAGCCCGCCATCTGTGAGGCACAACGATAATTTAATAAAGAAAAATGTGGATTTTTAAGAAACTCACCCATTATTGTTGGACGTGGCTTTGCTGGAATAAGGGCACGACTTTCTGGAATGAAACTAAAATGTGCTGCGCATTGCTCCAGCACCCATTGACGGACAATCTGGATAAATCTTTTCTCAGCTAAACTCGAATTTGCCGTCGAAGCAAATGTATCCAAGTCGCTAAATAAAATACCCGTATCTGTACCAATCCTGAGCAATGTCCAATAGTTAATTGTTGATTGATCTCTCCAGAGCCGCTGACGCAGTGCTCTTCCAGAAGGACCATTGAGCCAAGAAACAAAACGTTCATTCCTAAAGCTTAAGTCCTGCCCTGCAATACATTCCAAAAAAAACCTTATGTTACTGCGCGACTGAGGTGAAGCTTTAAGAGATTGTACTGTTTTTAAAAATAATTCTTCATTATCGAGAGGAAACGCCATTTCATTCATTTTCTCTGGAATAAGTCCTTGTAATAAATAGATTATCATCAACCCGTGGCCATGGTCTGGATATCCTCTATCAATCAATTTTTGTTGTAGCTCTTGAATCAGTGAGAGGGATGACTTGGACGTCTTTTCTAAAAACTTAGTAGGGAACAAGTCCTTACCTATCTTATTTAAAACTGACTCTTTCAAGAGGAGAGGAAGAGGAGTACCTATGACATAAAGATAATCTGTTTCGCCTCTATGATTGAGGCATTCCTGAAGAAAAGGGTTATTTATGAATAAGCTTTTATTTTGATTCGTACGCAAATCAGCATCAACGCAAAAAAGATTTAGCCACTCGTTTGTCTCTTTTATCCATTTCTTAAGCGCTTGTTGCTTAGTGTAGGATAATGGGGGCCCAGCCTCGTCAAAAATATGAAGTTGTAAAATGTTAATAATATTCGAAAGGGGAGCAATTTGATCAGCAGGTAAAAGGATTGGCTGGTTTCCCTGATGAATGCTGTCAATGATATTTTTAAATCGTTCAATAGCCGTCTCGAATAATCTAAAAGGCGACGTATCATGCCAGCCATAATAGTATCTATTGAAAGAACAAAAATCTATAAAATCTGAAAAATTTTCCGCTTTGTTAATCTCATCAAAGCGTGGGACATTTGGTAAGCCATTAAAAACCTCATTAATTTTGTCTCTCATCGTCATTTTCTGAGGATCATAAACAACGAGTCTGCCTTTATAACCAGGATTTTTAAGATGAAATTCTTCTGTTCTGCAAAGTGGAACAACAATAATTGAGGATTTCCCATAGGTATGACGATCAATCGTCATGAAATCCTTGGGGAAGCCACCATAGATTTCACCAGAAAACGCACTCAAAGGATCCAGATAGGCACACAAATTCTCGTCCATATCAAAATCGCTAGGAACCGCCATACCCATAATTTCACTGCGGTGTGAAGCGTACGGCCTCATTCCCCCCATACAATTATGAAATGTCATTCGCTCACGGATATTTGTTCCTTCGGGATCAATACGATAGACATCATCCCCCAAGTTTCGCCATTGAGAACCGGCAATTTTAGTGCTATTTTTTGACATAACTTGTGAAACATGGACCAAAATTACTTTTGATTCGTCTTCAAATAAAGCATAGGATTTTACTGAAAATGCGATTAAAAGAAAAAACAAATTAATTAAAATATATTTTATCATATTGATTCTTAAATTATTTTTACCATAACACAATTAACTTATATTTATTTTTTAGAGCTGTAAATCTTTTTCACATGAAGTTAACTTTTCGACCCTTCCCCAGGCAGAGAGATGGTCGAACTAAAATACATTCATCATAAAATAATTATTAATGAAAATTTCATTTGATTTTCATCATTTTTTTATGATTTTGTGAAATCATGACAACAGGTACTTGTGAGTCGTTTATAGGGCTAGGAATGACCTCAAGATACTGTGGCGGTCTATTAAAGACTATACCATTCCTCAGTCTGTAAAACAGATCCTGGAATGAATGGGAAGGTTGAATGAAAACAAAAAGACTTCTTGATTTTACAGTAAGTGCAATTGCACTTTTATATCCCTCATATTCAGATGCCCTGAGTCAGAACCCTTCGATAATCTACGCAGCTGTACAAGTTGTTCCGCGTTCTCAAGCGCCTCCACCTGCTCCGCGTATGCTAGAAGCTATACCTGCTCCGCGTATTCAAGCTCCACAACCTGCTCCTCATATTCAACCCCCTCAACCTGCTCCTCATATTCAACCCCCTCAACCTGCTCCTCATATTCAAACACCTGCTCCTGCTCCTCATATTCTGGAGGCGAAGTAGCGCCTTCTTCTCCATCATCTTCAACAAAGCCCCCTTCCAGTATCCCGGCTCCTTCTCATATTCAAGAGAATATGGCCATTCCTCAGGTAGGGGAAATAGCCCCATCTTCTCCATCAACATCAACAACGCCCCCTCCTAGTGTCTCGACAACACCATCTCCAGCCATTACTCCACTAATACCACCTTCCCAACCCAGCACCCCAGTGACACCTCAATCATCAACCGTTACTCCACTAACACCACCTTCTCAACCAAGTATCCCGTAACGCCACCATCGCCAACCCCTACTCCACTGACACCACCTTCACAACCAAGTACTCCGGTAACGCCACCATCACCAGCCCCTACTCCGCTAACACCACCTTCTCAACCGAGTACCCCGGTAACGCCACCATCACCAACCACTACTCCACTAACACCACCTTCTCAACCGAGTACCCCGCTGACACCTTCAGCACCAACCCCTACTCCGCTAACACCACCTTCTCAACCAAGTACTCCGGTAACACCACCATCACCAGCGCCTGCTCCACTGACACCACTTCTTCAACCGACTGCACCAGTGGCACCTCCAGTACCAGCACCTGCTCCCCTAACACCACTTCCTCAACCGAGTATCCCGATAATGCCTCCATTACCAGCCCCTACTCAATTGATACCACCTCCTCAACCGGGTAATCCGGTGGTACCTTCACTACACGTTCTTCCACCTGTAGAGAATCTTCAATTCATACCCGCACAACCCTCAAGAAGAGAAAATGCTGCAGCAGGCCCCCCTTACGTTAAACCCCATCTCAGACACTTTCAGCCTCCTTTCGTAGAATCTAGTGAAAACCACAGTCACTTTTTCTCCAATGGCTTCCAAGGTGAAGAATCCAATGAGAAAGATCATCATAGAAGAAAATTTTCTCAATTTATTTATTTTCCAATTTACTCATATTTCTTTTCTGAACCTGACTATGATGAATTCGATTATGAAGACCCTTACTATGCGGCTCTCGCTTATGAAGAGCGCTTTTATGAACCTGATTATGAAGAACCTGATTACCTAGAAGAACCTAACTATGCGGAAGAGCAAATGTATCCATATGAAACCGTTTCTCCTGAAATTCAGTCATACTCCTATCCGAGCCCTTCTGAAGAAGAAACCTATACCCAAAATGAACCCAACGCAGATATGCAAAGATATTTTGAACTGCAGAGAATGGCTAAACTCCTGCAACATACGGATAAAGCCCTATCAATTTTTAAGAGTGATAAATTTTATTCCTGGGTAAACCTTCCAAAGCCAAGATCAATCAACTCTCAGCAAGAAGCAAAAAATCTTTCACTTTTTGAAAAGGTGTGTCAAAAGATCTCTAGATTCTTCAATATTGGACCCGAGGGGACATGCTTCAATTTCTTCTCAAGAAAATAATTCGCGGGATTTGTTTTCTTTTTCTTATATTTCAAGTTCAGGCCGCCCCCTCCAAAACGGTGAATGTCTACTGCTGGGCTTACGTTTTAACACCAGAAATCTTAAAGGAATTTGAAAAAGAGACGGGAATTAAAGTTAACCTTGATGTCTATGATAGTTCTGAAGTCATGGAAACAAAGTTATTTACAGGTCATTCAGGATATGATGTTGTGGTCGTTACAGTCTGGCCTTATCTTCCCCGTCAAGTTGAAGCCCATCTCTATCAGCCTCTCAAACCTTCCCTTATTACCAGTTGGAAAGGAGTAGACCCCGATCTTTTAAAACGAATGGAAGAAGCCGATCCGGGAAATAAATTTGCCCTTCCTTTTATATGGGGAACGACTGGGTTTGCTTACAATAAGAAGAAAATTCTTGATCGAAACCCTAAAGCACCTGTGAATAGTCTTGCTATGCTTTTTGATCCTTCTGTTGTGTCAAAGTTTGCTGATTGTGGCGTTATGTTAATCGACTCTCCCGTTGATGTATTCCCGGCGGTCCTCAGCTATTTAAAACTGGATCCTGACTCTGGAAGTGAGAAAAACTTAAAAAAAGCGGCCCAAACGCTCTCTCTTGTGCGCCCCTTTATAAGAAAGTTTCAAGCTGAACCGGCCACAGAAGATTTAACCTCGGGAAACTTCTGTCTCGTACAAGGGTTTTCTGGAGATCTACTACTAGCCAGAAATTTGAGTAAGGAAACAGGAATTGACATTGAATATGTGATTCCTGAAGAAGGAGCAGATCTGTGGATCGATGCTTTCGCGATTCCTCATGACGCTCCCCATGAAGACGCTGCCCATGCCTTTATTAACTTTATTTTGCGTCCAGATATTATTGCCAAAGTTACGGATGCCATTGCTATTGCCAACAGTGTACCCTCTTCATTTCCCTTTATGAATGAAGATATCCGCAATGACCCTCTTATTTACCCTTCAAAAGAAATCCTTGCCACGTTATATGTAAACAAGACACATACTCCGAAATATGAGCGTTTGCGTTTACGCGAATGGACGCGTGTGAAAATTGGACGTTAAGGCGAGGAGTAAATGGCCCAAAAACAAAAACGAATTGAGTTACAGCCATGGCAAGATCCAAAAGCGAAGCCTTATATTCATTTAGAAGGCGTTTCTAAAGAATTCCGGGGAACCCTTGCTGTTGATGATGTCACGTTATCTATTTTCCAAGGCGAATTTTTCTCTCTTCTTGGTCCTTCTGGATGCGGAAAGACAACCATTTTACGTATGTTAGCGGGACTCGAAATGCCAACCACTGGCAAAATTTATATTGATGGGGTTGATGTCACCCATAGACCAGCTTATGACCGTCCTGTGAATATGATGTTTCAGTCTTATGCTCTTTTTCCTCATATGACCGTTGAGCAAAATGTGGCCTTTGGACTTAAGCAAGAACGAATCCCTAAACTTGAGATCCAGGAACGTGTCAAACAGGCTCTTAAACTTGTCCAGATGGACAAATTGGGGACACGCCAACCTCACCAACTTTCAGGAGGCCAACGCCAACGCGTTGCGTTAGCGCGTAGTTTAGTGAAAAGGCCAAAACTTCTGCTCCTGGATGAGCCTTTGGCCGCTCTTGATAAACGATTAAGAGAGCAAACCCAATTTGAGCTCGTCAGTATTCAGGAAGAAGTGGGAATCACTTTTATTCTGGTAACCCATGATCAAGAAGAAGCAATGACCATGTCTTCTCGGTTAGGTATTATGGATCATGGACGAATGCGACAAATTGGGACTCCCAATGAAATTTATGAATATCCCCATTCTGAATACGTTGCAGATTTTATTGGCTCCATCAATAAATTTGAAGGCCGCGTCGTAGAAGATGAAACGGACCACATTCTGGTGGAATCGGAAGAGGCGGGCTGTGAACTTTATGTAAGCCATTCTGCCGACGTCCCGGTTGGATCTCAAGTGAAAGTCGCCATTCGCCCTGAGAAAATTATGATCGCAATGACACCTCCTGAACAAAAGCGAAACGCCACCAAAGGAATTGTAAAAGACATCGGGTATTTGGGCGACGTTTCCATTTATCATGTCGAGCTTAAAAGCGGTAAAATCGTACTCGCAACCCAGCCCAACATCGTTAGGCTTGCTGAAAGACCCGTGACCTGGGACGATCAAGTTTATCTCTTCTGGCGAGCCGAAAATAGCATTGTGCTTACAGCATGAATAAGGTTTTAAGAAAAGTACAAAGTTCTTTCACATCGCCTTTTTGGGCGATTATCGTACCTTATGGGTGGCTCCTCCTCTTTTTTCTCATCCCTTTTTTAATTGTTTTAAAAATTAGCTTTTCTGATTTGAAGTTGGGGCTTCCCCCCTATAGCCCTCTCACAGAATGGGTAGAACAAGGGGTGTTGGTCATTAAACTCAATTTCACCAATTATAGCTTTATTGGAACGGATGCACTTTATCTCTTTACCTATCTTGATTCCCTTATCATTGCAATTATAGGAACTCTCGGTTGTCTTTGTATTGGCTACCCCATGGCCTATGGCATCGCCAAAACTGATCCTCCCTTGCGAATCGTATTACTCATGATGGTCATCCTCCCTTTTTGGACATCTTTTCTGTTACGAGTTTATGCGTGGATTGGCATTTTAAGTCCCCACGGATTCTTAAATACAGCACTTATAAAGATTGGACTTATCACAACGCCCCTCACCCTAATAGATACAACCTTTGCAACGATTTTAGGGATTATCTACTGCTATCTACCTTTTATGATTCTCCCTCTTTTTGCTTCTTTAGAAAAAATCGACCATTCTCTTGTAGAAGCGGCCTATGATCTAGGAGCCCGCCCCTTTCAAGCATTCCTAAGGGTGATTTGGCCACTCTCTATGCCCGGAGTCATCGCTGGTTCCATGCTCGTCCTCATCCCAGCTGTAGGGGAGTTTGTCATCCCAGAACTATTAGGAGGCTCCCAAACTTTGATGATCGGCAAAGTTATCTGGAACGAATTTTTTACAAACCGAGATTGGCCGGTTGCTTCTGCTCTTGCCGTTCTTATGCTGATTTTTCTGATTATCCCGATTGCTATTTTCCAACGACTCCAAGAGCGTCAAGTGAGGTTTTTGGATGCTGACTAAGCTTTCCCCCACTTTAAAAACATTTATGACTCTTGGATATGGTTTTTTGTACCTTCCCATTTTGACGTTGATCATCTTCTCTTTTAATTCATCCCGCCAGGTCACTGTATGGCAAGGGTTTTCAACGAAATGGTATAGGTCCCTTCTTCAAGATGAAGTGTTGATTAAATCCGCTTGGGTAAGTCTTCAAGTCGCTACATTCTCTGCATCGGCAGCCGTTGTTTTTGGCACCTTAGCTGCTGTCGTGCTCGTGAGGCTCGGACGATTTAAAGGACGTAGTTTCTTTGGTATTTTAACAACAGCTCCTCTCGTCATGCCCGAAGTCATCACTGGTCTAGCCCTTTTGCTCCTCTTTGTGGGACTCGAACAAATCATTGGGTGGCCAAAGGGGCGCGGAATCTTAACTATCACCATTGCCCACATCACCCTTTGTATGACTTATGTTACCATATTAGTCAGAGGGCGGCTCTCTGACATGGATCGTTCCTTAGAGGAAGCAGCCCTTGATCTTGGCGCACGCCCTTTGAAAGTCTTTATGGCCATTACGCTACCCCTCATCTCTCCTGCTTTGATTTCAGGTTGGCTTTTAGCCTTTGCACTCTCACTAGATGATCTTGTGATCGCAAGCTTTGTCGCAGGACCTGGATCCTCAACACTCCCTATGGTTATTTTTTCAAGCATTCGCTTTGGCATAAGTCCACAAATCAATGCGCTAGCAACGATTATTATCACTGGCGTTGCTATTGGTGTGATGGTCGCCGGGTGGTTAATTCATCGGAAAAAATATTAAGATCTGCTTAAAAATTATATAAAGGTAGAGGAGAAAATACCTTTTCTCCTCTTTCATCCGAAAAAGTTAGTAACTTGAATCCTTTGAAAAGATTTTGCGACGCTGTGGACGAGCCCCCTAACCATCATGAGAGGGAGTATGCCAAATTTCATTTAATGTTGCTTTAATCGTAGTCCCATCTCGTATATCATCTGGGATAAAGATCTTAAAGTAATGCCAATAAGAAGGCTCTTCTTCTGACCTTCCGGTTGTATATTGTTTATAGTAAGTTGAAAAGTTGAAAGAAAACCCTCCTTCTTCTTTGGTTAGTTTAAATTTCCCGGATTGTTTTTCTTTTTTTGACTGGATTTCCTCTAAAACTTTAAGTGTGAGTCCGCTAATAATAAACTTATGATCTGAATCGTCATATTTAGTATAATTCCTTAGGTTATTGATCTCAAACCATCCATTTTCGTATCTACTATCCTCTTCAGTATCTTCATCAACAAACATTCTGGGTGTTTTCGCATGATCTAGATCTGCTTCAATCGTAAAATCTGCTAAAGCACCGAGAGAGAGGGTTAAGGTAATTAATAATGATAATAAAAATCGGGACATTCTAAACTCCTTCTTGGGTTAACATTAAAAAATAGGATAAACATACTCAAAGGTGAAGATACTCACATTATTTTCAAGGTTCAATTTAAAAAAGTCTTAAACGTATCTTTCGAGCGACTTACCGATTGCCTTCAAACAAAAAATCTCTGATGCATTCCAATCTATATTTATTTCGTTCTCACTATTTTTTATAAATATCTAATTTGGTTTTTGACCATTCCACGACAGTTACTCAAAGGATTTACCAACATTGGAGCCCTCTGCTTTTTCTTGAATTATCCTTGACAATAAGGCTCCCCATAAGGTATCCCAAGAACATTCCATTCGGGGGTGTAGCTCAGTTGGTTAGAGCGCCTGCCTGTCACGCAGGAGGCCGCGGGTTCGAGTCCCGTCACTCCCGCCATCCGCCGTCGCGCCGAAGGCGCTAAGGCGTGATGTCACGACGTAGCCCGGATTAATCCGGGCAGGGTCGGACTAACTAAATAACAGCAGCTACGGCTGGTAAACCAAGAAATCTAATGCGAATACTGGCCCGACGAAACCCCTGATTAAAGCAGGGGTGAAGGCGGGCTAAAAATTATTCCTCAGAGCTATGGCGCAATATCCCGACATAGCCCACCTGATAAAATCAGAGGCCACCACGACCTGGGGGAGCTCCACGACCTTGAGGCCCTCCTCTTCCTCCTCCACTAGGAGCTGCTCCCCCTTGGCCAGGGGTTTTTTTGAGACTACCGCGACCAGCAAGAACTTCTTTCATATTTATACCCCGACCTAGGGGAGAGCTCCTTTGAGCCAAAGGTTGTTGATTTCCTAAAGAAGGGGGGGTTACTTGAGGGGGAACAATCGGAGCTCCTGCACCGGGTGAATTTGCCGGAGGAACAACCGGAGTTCCTGCAGGCCCAGGGTTTTCTTCACTACTTCTACTATCTTGGGTTATGACTCCCTCCCCCTTATCTTTAGGTCTATGACCCCTAGTGGGGCGTCTTATGGAACCCTCTTCCCTACGAGGCCTACGTTTAAGGGAACCATGATCTAGGTTTCGTCTTTGACTTCCAGAGCTTTCGATGAATTTTGATAGAACTCCTTTCTGCTTTTCTTCCTCCCCCACTAACTTGTTTATAAGCGCCTGTTTCTCTGGACCTTCTGGCATTTTCATGATAGCAGCAGCTTCCTCTGGCAAGAAAAATCCTTTTGATTTCCTTTTATGTTTTTTCTCTTCAATTTTTTTCTCTTCCTCTTCCTTCTTCTTCCTGTCTTCTTCTTTCTTCTTCCTGTCTTCTTCTTTCTTCTTTTTCCTATCTTCCTCTTCCTTCTGCATTTCTTCTCTTAACTTGATAGCACCTTGCATTTCGCTGCTCAGCTTTCCGTTCTTCTCTTCTGCCTCCTTCTTTCGCGCTGCCTCTGCCTCACTTTCTTTCTCTTCGGCTGCTTTCTTTTTCTTTTCCTCTTCAGCTTTCTTTATACGTTCTTTCTCTTCGGTTGCTTTCTTTTCCTCTTCAGCTTTCCTTTTGCGTTCTTTCTCTTCGGCTACTTCCTTTTCCTTTTGAGCTTTCTCTTCCTGTTTGCGTTTTTTCTCTTCGGCTGCTTCCTTTTCCTTTTGAGCTTTCTCTTCCTGTTTGCGTTTTTTCTCTTCGGCTGCTTTCTTTTTCTTTTCCTCTTTAGCGTTCTTTTCACGCTTGCGTTCTTCTTCCTTCATTAGCTTTTCTTGGCGCGCCTCTTCTGCCTTACGTTCTTTCTCTGCGTCTTCTTCCTTTTTCTTTTCCTTTTGAGCTTTCTCTTCCTCTTCCTGTTTGCGTTTTTGTTCTTCCTCCTCCTGCTGCTTTGCTTGACGTGCAGCTTCAACAGCCATCATGGCTTCCTCAAGGGTTGGTCGTTGACGTGGTGGAGCACTTGAGAGGGACGAAGTCACTGCTTGTTGTTTCTCAGCATTGTGGGTCCCCGCAACAACAGGAATAGGCTTACTGGCACTTTCACCCTGTTTAGACTCTTCTGCCTCTTTCTTCAAACGCGCTTTTTTTTCAGCCTCGATGCGGAGGCGTTCCTCTTCCTCCCGCTTCTTCCGTTCTTCTTCAGCTTCTTTCTTACGACGTTCTTCGGCCTCTTTTACCTGTTGCACATACTGCGTCCTAGCAGCGTTAAGTCTTTCTATTTTTAATTGTGCTTCTACTTCCTTCTTCCTTTCTTCTTCAAGCCTCTGTTGCTCAAGTTGCTCTTCTTCTTTCCGGCGAGCTTCTTCCTCTTGCTTTTTCTGCTCCACTTCCTCACGTTGCTTTTGAGCAAGTTGTTCTTGCTCCTCTTTCTGACGACGGCGTTCGGCCTCCCGTCTTAAAGTTTCCATTCTCTTACGTTCTTCTTCAGCTTCTTTAAGCTTACGCTCTTGGTCTTCTCGTTCCGCTCGCTCTATCAAAAGCTGGCGTTGGCGCTCTTCTGCTGCTTTACGTTGACGCTCTGCTTCTTCACGACGAAGCTTTTCAGCACGTTCTGCTTCCTCACGGTTCTTGCGAGCTTCCTCTTCCTGACGTGCTTTTTCTTCTTCCTCACGCTTCTTTCGAGCTTCTTCCCGCTGACGCTCTTCCTCTTCTCTCTTCAACCGTTCTTCTTCCAGGCGTTGCGCCTCAATCCGCAGACGTTCCTCTTCTTCCTCTCGCTTCTTTCGCGCTTCTTCCCGCTGGCGCTCTTCCTCATCTCTCTTTAAACGTTCTTCTTCCTGTTTCCTTCTCAGTTCCTCTTCACGGGCCTTTTGCCTTTCCTCTTCCCCCTGCTTCTTTCGTGCTTCCTCCTCTCGCCTCTTTCTCTCAGCTTCTTCAGCTTCTTTCTGACGAAGCTCTTCTTCCAGACGAGCCCTTTCTTCTTCTCTCTTCTTTTGCTCTCCTTTTTCACGCCTCAAGCGTTCTTCTTCCTCATGTCTTACACGTTTCTCTTCTTTACGCTTCTCCTTTGCTTCTCTTTTTTGTCTCAAGCGTTCTTGTTCTTCCTGACGACGCCTGGCTTCAGCTCGCTCCTCTTCCTCACGCTTCTTTTGCACTTCTTCCCGCTGGCGTTCTTCCTCTTCTCTCTTTAAACTTTCTTCTTCCTCACGCCTTAAACGTTCTTCTTCACGTTTCTCCCTTGCTTCTTCTTCTTCACGAGCTCTTTCTTCTTCTCTCTTCTTTTGCCCTTCTTCCTCTCGAGCCCTTTCTTCTTCTCGCTTCTTTTGCTCCTCTTCCTCACGCTTTTTTCGGGCTTCTTCCCGTTGACGCTCTTCCTCTTCTTTCTTCAGACGTTCTTCTTCCTGACGTTGCGCCTCAATACGCTCACGCGCTTCTTCCTCTTCTCGTTTCTTCCTTGTTTCTTCTGCACGACGTACACGTTCTTCTTCGTGCTTCTTTCGAGCTTCTTCCCGCCGGCGCTCTTCCTCTTCTTTCCTCAAACGTTCTTCTTCCTGACGACGGAGTTCTTCGGCACGCTCTTCTTCCTGTTTCTTTCGAGCTTCTTCCCGCAGGCGCTCTTCCTCTTCTTTCTTCAGACGTTCTTCTTCCCGTCGTTGCGCCTCAATTCGCTCACGCTCTTCTTCCTCTTCTCGTTTCTTCCTTGTTTCTTCTGCACGACGTACACGTTCTTCTTCGTGCTTCTTTCGAGCTTCTTCCCGCAGGCGTTCTTCCTCTTCTTTCTTTAGACGTTCTTCTTCCCGACGTTGCGCCTCAATACGCAGCCGCTCACGCTCTTCCTCCTCTTCTCCCTGCTTCCTTGTTTCTTCTGTACGGCGTGCACGTTCCTCTCGTAAACGTTGCTCTTCAGCTGCAACGCGTCGACGCTCTTGTTCTTCTCGCTCTCCTTGTTCTCTAAGAAGTTGAGCCTGACGCGCTTGTTCTTGACGTTGCTGTTCCTCAAGTGCAATACGTTGACGTTCTTGTTCCTCTGCTTGTTCTCTAAGAAGCTGAGCCTGACGCGCTTGTTCTTGACGTTGCTGTTCCTCAAGTGCAGCTCGTCGACGTTCTTGTTCTTCTCGCTCTCCTTGTTCTCTAAGAAGTTGAGCCTGACGCGCTTGTTCTTGACGTTGCTGTTCCTCAAGTGCAGCTCGTCGACGTTCTTGTTCTTCTCGCTCTGCTTGTTCTCTAAGAAGCTGAGCCTGACGCGCTTGTTCCTGACGTTGCTGCTCCTCAACGCGTCGACGTTCTTGTTCTGCCTGTTCTATCAGAAGTTGAGCCTGACGCGCTTGTTCTTGACGTTGCTGTTCCTCAACGCGTCGACGTTCTTGTTCTGCTTGTTCTATCAGAAGTTGAGCCTGACGCACCTGTTCTTCTTGCTGCTGACGTAACTGCTTTGCTTTAGCTTGCTCACTTTGGATTCGCTTATTCCGTTTTTGGCGAAGACGTTCAATTCTTAAACGCTTGCGTGATTCTCTTTTAAGAAATTTTTGGCGCTCTTGGAGAAGTTGTGCTTGATGCCTCCGTTCTCGAAGAAGCTTCCGGCGTTGTTTTCTCTTTTGTTTCAGAATAGCTGCATGTTGACGTCGTTTCTGAGCTAAGTCGAATAAATATTTTAATTCAGCCTTCCTTCTTTGAATTCGTTTATTCCGTCGCTCAGACCTCAAGCGCTTTGCTGTTATAGAGGAACTTCGGTCTTCGTAAATATCTCTGTCAGCCCTCTTAGCACATATCGTTTGAGGGAAACCAATTGTAATTGCAAGTAATCCAACAAAAATTTTGTAAAAAAAACGCTTGATTTTATTTATTTTTTTCATAGCTCCCCCCTCAACTTTTAGCTTGAGTTGACATAAAGTTAAAGCCATTCGTCTTATTATTCAAATGAAAAATTTAATTAACGATAGTGGCCTAATATATAAATAGGAATTCAAGTAGTCTTATTTCTCAAAAGAGACTTGTGGTTGGTCATCTTGAGGATGATCATAAGAATAATATCGATTAGGTATGTGAGTAGGCTTATTGAAGTCATTCAGAAGTGAAGAAGAAATCTAGAAGAGAAATTAGAATATTCTAGTCTTCTGAAACTTCCATGACGTCAACGATCCCTAGGTTTTCCGCGGCATTCATAGCTCGTAAGACTTTCAAGGCTTTTTTGTTCCCATTGTATCCAGCTTGTTTAAGCCATTTTATAGCTCTGTCGGTATTTTGTTGGGTGCCTACCCCATCTCGACAGCAACAAGCATATTTATACTGGGCTTCTATAAAATTTTTCTTCGCACTTTGTCGATACAAAACACAGGCTTTTTGCAGAAGATCACTATTTTCTGCTTCTGTTCCTTCCCTTTCATGAATAAGGCCTAGTGTATATTCTGCATGAGGTAATTTTTTCTCTGTTGCCCTCACAAGAAACTTACGAGCTTTTTGAGGATCAGTTTTCTTATAAAAATCATACAATACAAATTCTGCCATACCATCCCAATCAGTCTCGGTTGCTTTTTCAAAATTTTGAATTGCTTTCTTAATATCTTTAGGAGTTCCTCTCCCCTCCCAATACTGAGTACCCACTTCAAAATAAGCACTTTCTATTCCGTGAAATGCAGCTTTCTCTCTCCATTTCAAAGCTTTTTTATGTTCAGGGGATTTAAGGTTTTTCGTTGAAGCAAGAAAGCCCCCTAAGCAAAACTCAGCTTCTGGTAAAGCTCCTTTCGCAGCTTCTTTAAGAAATTGTAACGCTTTAGAAGGCTTGCCTAAAATTCTAAACAGAGATGAGAGCGTAAATTTATCTTCGGGACTCAAGTCATCAGGAGATTTTTCATAAAACTGAGCAATTTCAATATATCTTTCACCCACTTCCGGCTCAACTGCATCATGTTCAATCTCCCATATTTCTCTGAGAATGTCCCTGTCACGTTTTTTTGATACTCTTTTTTCTCCTGATAAAGCCATGGCCCTATCTATGATGTATGGACCTTCTATTGCATCAAACGTGGGACTTGCTTGAAGGAATTTTAAGCAGGTTGGATCTTCCTCAACGAGTCTCTTCGCCATTAAGACTAATCTTGGACTTTTATACCCCATAAATAGCCCATTCTTTGGATATGCTATTAAAAGCTCGGCTTTCAAACGAGGAAAACTCGTGAATATTAGGTGAGGAAAAGATTGAAATCTGCTCTCTGATGAAGGAGCCAAATTCGTCCGGGCAGAGTTAAATTTATCTTTTGCTAAGTTTTCATAGGATTCATGAGCTTGCCTTATGAATAAATACAGTCCTTTTGCTAAGCCACGATTGGAAGAATCTTTGCAAAAAGCGTCGTAAAGTGGTGAACAGGTGTCCAGAAAAACGAGGTCCAGTTTTCCCAGAAATAATACAAAGGATCTTGTACGAGTCCGTGTTTTTAAAAGAGACATAATTGACTTTTTATCTTTAAGTAAATTAAGAATTTTTAAGACAAGAAAAGGATTATTTTTGTTTTCGCTACTTTCTAAAAGACGAATACATGAAAAAATAGCCTTTGTTTTTTTTAGACTATCAATTGTATAAAGACGTCCCAATAAGTTTTTTTCGCCTTTAAAATAGTCAAGATGGTTTTGGGTTGTCCTATAAATCTTTAAACTACTTTTCGGTAAATTATCCGTTATTAACCTTCCTAAAAGTTGATGATCACGAGAAAAATTAAACCACTGTTTACACACTAAACCTAATTTGGATAAGACAGGAGCGCCGCCTGAAGAAGCTACAAAATAAAAAATAGGGATATGTAGCTCATCTGGTAAATCATCTATCGTCGTTTTTTTTATTTCATCTTGTTCTCCTATTTTTAGTTTTTTCTTTTGACGAGCCAGCTTCGTTTCACCATCTTTTTCTCCTTTTCTCTTCTCCATTGCATCAGCAGAGCTTACGAAAAGAATAAAACCAAACAATGAAAAAAATATTTTGAAATAAGAACTTAAAACCATTAGAACTCTACCAACATTAAAAATAAACAAAAAAATATTTTATTTTATAAAATAAATAAAAATTAGAGAATAAGTAAGTCGCTTAGACGACGAAGTTTTTCATCTTCCCCCACACGAACTTATTTTCATTTGAGAAGAAAAAAGCAGGAGTATGGGCCATCTCTAAATTCCTAAGCCGCTTTATTTCTCAAAAGAGTTTTTGGGTCACTGTAAGGATACCCCAAATCATGGGCGACGGCTTCATAGGTGATGTGTCCGCGGTACACATTGAGTCCTTCCATGAGGTAAGGATCATCAAGAAGGGCTTTTTTATAGCCTTTCCCCGCAAGCGCTAATACGAAAGGAAGAGTTGCATTATTAAGAGCAAAGGCAGATGTGCGCGCAACGCCCCCAGGCATATTGGTGACACAATAGTGGACGATACCATGTTCAATGTAGGTAGGATGAGTAAAAGTTGTAGGACGGCTGGTTTCAAAACAGCCTCCTTGATCAATCGCCACGTCTACGAGGACAGAGCCCTTTCGCATTTTTTTAACCATATCTTCAGAAACAAGCTTTGGCGCAGCGGCTCCGGGCACAAGGACTGCCCCAATCACGAGATCTGAATCCACAACACATTGTTCAATTGTTTCAAAACTTGAATAAAGAGTCCCCAGTCTCCCGCCAAAGAACATATCCAGTTCAGCTAAACGATAAATCGACTTATCAATAATCGTCACATGAGCCCCAAAACCCATAGCTGTACGAGCTGCGCTCGTTCCAACAACACCGCCCCCAAGAATTGTAACTTTTGCGGGTTTAACGCCAGGTACGCCCCCCAGTAAAATGCCTGCCCCACCCTTTTCCTTTTCGAGGCAGTGGGCACCGACTTGAATAGACATACGTCCTGCAACCTCACTCGACGGCATCAAAAGAGGAAGGCCCCCTCTTGGAGAAGTCACCGTATCATAAGCAATGGCTATGCACCCTGAATCAATGAGACCTTTTGCTTGTTCAGGATCGGCTGCAAGATGAAGGTAAGTAAACAGAATCTGTCCTGAACGAAGGAGCTTCCATTCACTTGGTTGGGGCTCCTTAATCTTAACGATCATATCAGAAACGGCGAAAACATCTTCAGGCTTTGAAGCAATCATCGCCCCTACAGCTTCATAATCCGCGTCACTGACCCCGACCCCGAAACCCGCATTGGTTTCAACAATAACCTGATGACCTGCATGAATCAGCTCACGTACGGAGGATGGGACAAGCCCCACCCGATACTCGTGGTTTTTAATTTCTTTAGGAACACCAATTCGCATTTAAGCTCTCCATTTGTTAGGTCTGTAGCTGTACCAAGGGGGAGCTCGAGGTGTCAAGAGAGCGTAACACCATTCCCCAGTGACAAAGGCCCTTTCAAAAGGTAGGATGAAGAGAGAAAAATCTGGGGAGGCACATGACTCTATTTTATTCGATTCTATCTATTTTTGCGGTTTTGATTCTCGTCTTCTTATCAGCCCTTTGCTCAGCTTCCGAAGCTGCTGTTTTAGCAGCTTCTCGCGTACGTCTTTACCATTTGTCGAAAAAGGGAAATCCTAAGGCCTCTATGGTTTTGGCTCTCCAAGCTCAAATCGGCGGCTTTATCAGCGCTATCCTTCTTTTGAATACGTGGTTTATCACCCTTGTCACGGCTCTTGCGACAGGTATTTTAACTTTTCTTTTTGGGGCGGCTGGTGCGGTATACGCAGCGATAGGAATGGGGGCCATTATTACTATTTATGCAGAAGTCCTCCCAAAGATGTATGTTTATACAAATCCGGATCGGATTGCTCTTGCTTTTTCACCCTTCTTCAAGCCTATTTTGACTCTTATGAAGCCTCTGACAAAAGCGATTGATTTTATTGCAAAACAATCTCTTAGACTAGTAGGCATTAAAATTACCCATGATCTGATTGATTCATCTGCTGAAGAACTTCGTGGGGCTATAGAACTGCACGCAGGATCGTCCCATGAGGCCGAGTACGAACGCTCCATGTTGCGAAGCATCTTAGACCTAACGACCGTTGAAGTAACCGAGATCATGCACCACCGCAAGACCATGTTTATGATAAATATCGATCTTTCTAATCAAGATATTGTTAATCACGTTTTAAAAGCTCCTTACACACGTATTCCCGTCTGGAAAGAAAATCCAGAAAACATTGTGGGGATTCTCCATGCAAAAGATTTACTCAGAGCCGTTCAAGTTCATAAGGGAGACTTGGAGAAGCTAGATATTAAAAAAATTGCAAGTCCACCCTGGTTTATTCCTGAAACCACAACGCTTTTCTCACAACTCGCTTCCTTTCGAGAGAGGCGGGAACATTTTGCGCTTGTCATTGATGAATATGGCGATCTTCAAGGAATGGTCACCCTCGAGGATGTCTTAGAAGAGATTGTAGGGGAAATTGTGGATGAACATGATGTGGAAATCCCTGGCGTCAGAATTACCTCTGATGGAACATATGTGATAGATGGGACAGTTACGATCCGAGATCTGAATCGACAATTTTCTTGGAATTTACCTGATGAGAATGCCGCCACGTTAGCAGGGTTGATTTTGCATGAAACAAGGGAAATTCCAGAAGGTGGGCAATCTTTTATGATCCAAGGGTTTCGAATGGATATTCTTCGCCGCCTCCGAAATCAAATTACGCTGATTAGATTGACTCCTCCTCCGCCTCCTCCAGAGAAAGAATCCGCAAAGAAAGGGCATGCACTCCATTCTTAAGTTCTTCTTGAAGGCAAGCATACACCTTTTGATAGCGTTGAACCCGGTTAAGGTTCTGAAAAGCTGGGGAAATGATTGTCACCCGAAAATGACTTTCGCCACCGGGCCTATATCCCCCATGACCCACATGAAGATGGGATTCATCTTCGACCTTTAAATAGGTTGGAGAAAAAACCTCCTGCAGCTTGGATTCAATACGGAGTTTTAAACTCATCGGCATCCTTTTCTAATACTCAGTCGTCATCCCGGAATTTAGAAAAGCTCAGTGAACGTATGTGAACGTTAGCTTTTCTTAATATCCGGGATCTAGGGTTCTGTGGCTCAAAGCGTCTTCTCTAGGTCCCGGATATTAAGAAAATTTTCCCACTCAGCCAAAGCTTCGTGGTAATTTTCTAAATTCCGGGATGACGCTGTGGGTTATACGGGATAACGCTATGGGTTATCATTTTCACCTCTGCGAAGCATTTATCACCTCCCAGAATTCATCGAGCTTTAAGCTAACACCACCTACCAGCAGCCCATCTACGTGGGGAAGGGCTAAAAGATCCGGCGCATTCTGTGCATTTACTGACCCTCCATAAAGAGTGGGAACAAGAGCACTGCCTGAGATACGTGCAGAAAGTTCATGTTTCATCAATCCCATTATCTCTTCAACCTCTTCAAGTGTTGGAACGTGACCAGAGCCTATTGCCCATAAAGGCTCATAGGCAATGAGAAGGTCATGAGGTGTAAAACTGTCGGGCAAATCAGAAATAAGCTGACTTGCAACAACATTAAGAGCTTTGCCAGCTTTCCTCTCTTCGATACTTTCCCCAATGCAAAGGATCGGGCGTAGCCCTAGTTTCATTGAAGCTTCAATTTTCTTTCGAATGATGGAGCTGCTTTCTTGATGATAATGCCTCCGTTCACTATGGCCAACAATGACATATTTACAACCAACGTCTGCGAGTTGCGTGACGCTCACATCTCCTGTAAAAGCACCACTTTTTTCAAAATGAGCATCTTGACCTCCAACTTCAATGGGAGAATCCTTAAGAATTTCTATAACGGGTACCAGATAGGGATAGGAAGGGCATAAAACGATATGGGGCAACGGTCGGTTAGCCTTTTGAATTCGGCTTAAAAACCCAGTTGCTAGCTTTTGTGCTTCTGCCTTGGTCCCATTCATTTTCCAGTTACCAATAATATACTGTTGCATTACATCCTCGTCCTTTAATGTTTGGGGTAATTTTGCTTAGAAAGCACCATCCTGTCCAGTTAATAGTGCGACTTGACAGGCTATAAGTAATGTAATAGGGATGCACTGGTTAGTTTATTTATGGAGTATAGTAGAATGAAGTTGTTAGCCAAAAATTCTTTCTTTCTAAGTCTTTTAAGTTCTTCTTTATGTAGTCTTTTTCTCGTATCACCTGCCTGTGCCATGGAAGAGGAGCCTGAAGATCCAAAAATAACATCAGGGCCAATAATGCTAACAGGGTCGTCTAGCTTAAAAGCAAGATTATCTAATACAGATTCATATGAAGATTTTGATACCGCTCAAGCTTTATTATTCAGTGAAAATGAAAAAGATAGAGAAGTAGGAGCTTCCACACTCAAAAAAATAGCTGAAGACAATACCCATCCAAAGTATTTTCATGCTGCTCAAGCTCTATTTGGTAGTTATAAGCAGGAAAATAAAGAAGCAGGAACCATCACGCTCATAACAATAGCGAAAGATAATTCCCATCCTTATACTTATTGTGCGAAAGGTTTACTGAGGGCTGAAAACAAAGTAGATAAAGAAGCAAGGACTAGGATTTTAAAAGAAAAGTTTGAATTTGAAAACAATCCAAGCCAAAAATTGCAAATTGCTGCAGTTTTAGGCAACATCGACCATTTAATTCAGGTCGCATTAGATGCTTCTCAACCAAGAGACCTGCGACTAAAGGCACTATGTGGGCTTTCACCTAGTGATATAGATGACGAGAGATTAATAGTTCCATTAATTGAGACCATTGGAGGTGCTATTAGCGCTGAGGACCTCCCCATTCAAGACCGTCTTCCTCTTGTCTGCTGGCTAGAAAATGCAGATAGTGTTTCAGAAGAGATTTACTTAAGTTTATTGCCCGCCTTCTCTTCTGAAAATAAAGATGTTATAAATTCATCTCTTTTGGGAAATTTATTAATGCTTATGCTGCAGTCTGAATACTCAGGTATCCAAGACCAGGCTGAAACTTTTTTTCTGGCTAACCCTTTAAGATTTATGATCTCAGATTCTTTTTTACCTCTACTCCCAAACTTTCTTGAACACAGTGAAGAAAGAAAAAGGAATATATGGTTACAAAGAATTTGTGAAGCTTTTCAATCCTCTTCTTATGAGAGTAAAGTGGATTTTGATGCAGCATGTCTTGTTTTAAGAATGACGAGCCAAGAGCAATTTGTAATTCCTGCCAAGAGGGTATTTCTTAAAATGGTTGATACCTTGCTATATGAAGAAATGTTTACAATAAAGCGACTTCTTTTATACGTAAAAGATGAGGAAGTTAAAGAGAAAATTGTTGCTTCTCTTTTTAATCTCGCTCAGCGCGAAGGTGTTGCTGAAGACGCTTTTTCTAATGATCATACTCTATCGGCATTGCTTTTTCTGCTGAAACGAACGGATGAAAAAACGAGAGAAAAAACAATACCTTTTTGTCAAAAATTAATTGATTCAGTTCAATCAGAGCAAGTGGGACAAAATAAAGATGCCTTGTGCAGAATTGGCTTAGCGCTTAATAGCGTTGACGAGGGCAAAGCTCTTGCAAAACAGATTTTTACTTTACTTCATTCAGAATATAATCAGATCCTCTCTCAACCCAAAACATGGTATGCGCATAGAAATTTTTTAAAATTATTCATAAGATTGGGGGATAAAACACAACAACTTGAAATTTATAATCTCCTAAAAACTGCTATCATTGCGGAAGATGAAGATGAGGAAGAAAATGAAGAGAAAGACGTCGATGAGTTCGAGGATGCTGTTTATATTCTGGAGAACTCTCTTGGTCCAGACCACGCTTGGACACAGGACATTATTGAGTTGGTGACAAAACGCGCAAATAGCGACCACCCAAATAGCGCTTTTGGCGTACACAAGCAATTGCTGGAAAAGGTTAGACGACCGGTTGATCATCATCTTCCTCGCTTTCAATTAGATGACGAGCGATGGGTTACTTTTAATTTAAAAACTTTACAGACCCGACGACAAACTTCTTTTATCCCCATGAAGCATACGGAATTTATGAGCCTTGTAGAACAACTGGTTGATGAAGCAGAAAAGAAACTAGAAGAGTTGAAACTCTTAGCAGAACCAAGTCTTGCAAATACACCTCGATCCGCTATCGATCTCGCAAAGAAAAGTTATTTTAGGTTCTTACTTGATGAGGATGGGAAAAGCAAGGAGACTAAAAAAGTTAGTCTTATAAGTCGTAAACTCCGTCAAATTTTAGTCTCAGCTAAAAACCTCCAAGGTCAAGATCTTGAAGAAAAAGGGCCCCTACCCTCTCAAGGATTATCTGAGCGATCACAATTGATTTTAGCGTTGTTAAATAACGTCCTCACCTGTCCAACGGGCAAAGATGATGGGATTGATCAGACCTACCGCCTTTTAACAAAGGAAACAGGGAAAAAGGAACTCGGCGCTTCTGAAGAACAAATGGAACATGAACGTTTAACAGAAGATTTGCGAGAATTTTTCATGGAAGAGATGCGTTGCATGCGTGAGGGGTTATTAAACGGCGAAGGTCCCGTTGTTCGTGCTTTGCTGGACGTATCAATAACGAAGATTGACGAACCACCGCATCAAAAAAAATATTTACAGAGCTTACTCGGTCCAGAGATTGGTACTTTTCAGGAAGATGAACGTGTTCCTTTTGATCCAAACGGAGGAGCTGTCTTACAAGACTTGCGGAATTGTAGTAAACAAGAAATTCTTGATACGTTATACAAGCATCATACACCTCAAAAGGTGATTAGCTATTTCCATGATCAGTTTGAATCAAAAGGGCTTACCGGTAAAGTAGAAGGAAAGTACAATACTTCAAAAATCATGAGTGAACTTTTGAATCACACTCAGCTGCAAGATCAAAGTTATGTTGTCTTTGATGATGACTTCATACCTCAGAACTTAACACCCTTGGCAGTCGCAGAATTCCTGATTAGAACCGGCATTTTAGACGTCGTTGAGAGTCATTAGATCTCCTCATGAGCTTAAGAAAGACTGGATTGCTTCGGAGCAAAGCTCCTCGCAAAGACGAGCGTGGGATGTTTCCCGATGCCGTCTTCGCGAGCCCACAAAGTGGGCGTGGCGATCCAGAAACTTAAGTTCATCACCAACTTCTCCAACCTGATACTCCTCATAATTAAAACTGTTGAATTGTAACGACTCTCCCATATGTGTCATGTAGGACACATATGGGAAGAGGAGTGAATCGTCGCGTCGAAAGCTTCACAAAAATCCTACCCTTTCCTCAGGTTCTCCTATACAATGACTTAAAATTAAAAGGGTCAAGATTGATGGCAGAGCCCTCAGTAAACGACATGAATGGACAAATTCAGCAGAATGCTTGGACTCCAAAAGCTTCCCAACAACAACCCCTTCACCCAATGGTCTCAGGCGGAGGTTATATGCCACCCCCGCCGTCACTGCCCACTCTTCCTATTCAAGGGATTAGTGCTCAAGGCCTCAGCAAAACCAAAGAAATGACGGTGAATATGAGCAATTTTTCTCTCCTTGGCATTGCTTCCTGTTTAATGCTCCTCGGAGCTCTTACATTTTTAGGAGGGTTTTTGGTCGGAATGTGGTTTGCAGGACCTTCGATACCTTCTCTCGCAACTACATTGAATCAAGTCTCCGCACTAGGCCTTTTACCCCACCAACAGCAGCAACCTATCCCGCAGAATACTGCTATTCCTACTCAAGGGAGCCAAGCTCCAAGTTTAACCAGTCAAGCGGGAACACTCACACAAACCGCTGTTACACGTGCCACGATACCAAACGTACCTTCGTTTTTAGCTCCTCTTGTTACGGCTACGCAAACTGCTGCTGGACAACAATTGGGACACAAAGTCCAACAGCAAGTTAACCGTCGAACAGGCCAAGTTGAGCCACCTGCTCCACGGCCTCAACCTTCTTCTCCTCCCGAATTTCAGAGTACAACGTCCTATACTCAGCCTGGTGCTCCTTCCCCCAATCACCCATTTGAGGAAACTCTCGCTACAGGGATGAGCGAACAAAAAGGAACCCCTTCCAAGTCACGCACTTCAGAAGGGTCTACTCCACTCTCTCACGGAAATGAAGGTTATACAATTCAGCTCGGGGTCTATGCTTCAAAAGATAACGCAAATGCCCTTGTGAATGACTTGCAGGCTTTGAACTTTATCGCGCACGTATCTGAAAGTAAGGGCTCTGATGGGACTCCTTTATATTATGTTCACAGTGGACATTATAAAGATTATACTACAGCCTTAGAGGCAGCTTCCCAATTTGCGACACAGAATATTCCTGGAGCAGTCATTGTGAAAGTTTCTCAAAAAAATGTAAGCGCTTCATGAGCATAAGAATGATACCATCCATAAGAAACTTAATTTTAAATAGCTTTTTTCTTTGTATGGCATTGGGTCTTGTCTCATGTTCAAATGGTAACCTCCCGGAGCTGACTATTGAATCCGTTTCCATATATACAGATCCCGATGCTAATCAAAACTCAGCTACAGCGGTTGACTTGGTTATCATTCATGATGAGGAGCTTGTAAAAATCTTAGGCCAGCTGTCCGCAGAAAAATATTTTGGTGCTTCAAGGCAACTTCTTTTAGATAATCCCACTCTTTTAGACATTTGGCATTGGGAACTCGTACCGGGACAAATTGTTCAAGATTTCTCCCCACCTCAAGAAGAAGGGCCCGCCTTTGCTGCCTTTGTTTTCGCTAACTACCTCACACCTGGAGATCATCGCCTTAAGGTCTCCCCTGAAGGTATTGTGAAAATACTTCTCACAAGAACTGATTTGAAAAACTTGGCCGTTTTTGATCTTCATGACTCAAGGGTTGGAACGACAACATCGAATACTGAAGAAACAACACGAGAAATAGATTCAGATTCAGAAGATGATCTTGGTCTCTGTCGAATGAAACTTGGACCAACGCAGAACCAAGACTGTAGAAATCCATGTAAAAAAATGGGACCAAAAATGACCGTAATGCCAGGAAGAGGTTGTCCCCCTCATCAAGGCATGGGCTGCCCCCCTAACTTTAGGCCTTGTCAAAGACAACCCATCATGACTCAGCCTCTGGGCCCTCCGCCTGCAATCGCACGTCAACCCTATCGGAATTAAGGTGAAAGAATGGCAAAAGTAGACATCAATCCAATTCAATGGCACGAAGGTATGCTCCTCATGCCGCAACATTTTCAGCAAACCGATATTCGTGTGGAAAAAATGATGACCTATTACATGTCTCACGTTTTTTCTTTTTTTTGGGGTATTGTTAAGCTAAAAATTGACGAAGCGCTCTTGACTACAGGTACATTTCGACCCATTGAACTGGAAGCAATTATGCCTGATGGGCTTGTGATATCGAGTCTCCCAGAAACGAAATCACCTTTACAAGTTGATTTACTCCCTTTCCAGGATAAATTGCAAATAACTCCCTATTTCGTCTATTTGTGTGTCCCTCTAGAACGAGAGGGCATGGGTTTAAGCGAAGGCGTACCACGCTATTTATCTTCGTTAAATGCCAATGTTGTTGACATGAATACAGGAGAGCAGGCGATTGATATTCCGCGCCTTGTACCTAATCTTTCTCTTCAACTTAGTCAAGAACCCCCCGCACATTATGTTTCTTTTCCCCTTGCTCAAGTCTCGTGCGATGCAAAAAGCTTTTCTTTAACCAACTACCTTCCTCCTCAAATACAAGCAGATCCATTATTCGGGATAGGCGAAGTCTGCAACCAACTAGCAGAACGCTTGCGCCAAAAATTAGGTTATTTGCAACAAAAGGTTCAAGCCGTAGAAGAAAGAGTGACAAAAGATCCTTTCTTTGAAGAAATTGAAGATATACGTTTGAAGCTCATTGCAGGACTTTTGCCGTTTGAAGCTATTCTTTCAATTGGAAATGCTCATCCGTTTAATATTTACCGTGAGTTATGTGGGCTTGCAGGTCAAATCTCAGGCGTTAAATATGGCGAGATCCCACCACGTTTTGAATCATATAATCACTTAGATATTGGAAAATCTTTTAAGCAACTCATTGAATATATTGAGAAAGTTCTTAATGAAATTGAGGAAAGCTATACCGTTATACCGTTTATCTTAAATGAACGTGTCTTTACCCTGCAGCTTCAATCAGCTTGGATTGGAGATCGTTTTGTATTAGGAGCGAGGGCTCAACCTGGCATGACGACAGAAGAATTAATTAACTGGATTAACAATTGCGTCATTGTCACGGATAAATATATAACCCTTGCAAAAGACAACCGTGTCTTAGGCGCTGATAGAAGAATCGTCTCAGAAGTTGTTTCTATGAACCTGGTTGCAACAAAAGGAATCCAGCTCTTTATTGTGGAAATAGATCGTCGCTATATCGATCCAAAAGGCATTTTATGTCTTTTCAATATTTCTGACGATAGTTTGACGCGGCCTTTGGAAGTCGTTCTTTATAATTCAAACCAACAAGCTCAAAGGGGAAAAAATTAACTAAATTTTAACATAAACTTTACATAAAATTAGATGAGTGAAATGAGAAGATTATCTTCTATATAAAAATTACTCAGATTACAAAAAGGGAAAACTAAATTCGTGGCACGGTTTAATAAAGAAACAGAGCGCGCATCTTTTATCGTAGAATGCTTTGAAGAGTTTTATAGGCAGGTTTTGAAGCACAAACAATTTGTTCTCTCTAAACCCTGGAAAGAATTAAAGGGAGAAAGTGAAGGATCTCCTAACGCGACTGCTGAATTCATTCTTTCAAAACTACAGACCCTTCTAGAAGAACAAGCCATCACGGCAAACTTGGGGGGGAACAGTTTTGTAGAAAATTATTATGCTGAAGCGCAATTTATCATGGTAGCGCTTGCTGATGAAGTGTTTTTAAGTTTTGATTGGCCTGGAAAATCTTATTGGGAAGCAAGCTTACTTGAACAACGCCTGTACAATACCCACAGTGCAGGTCAGGTTTTTTTTGAAAGATTAGACACTTTACTCGAAAATAAGGATCCAGTGCGGGTAGACTTGGCAGTACTTTATCTTAATGCTTTGGGTTTAGGTTTTCGAGGGAAATACCGCCATTTTGATGACGATGGAGCCCTCCAAAATTACCGCGAAAGTCTTTTTACCTTTATCAATCGGCGAGAACCCTATTTGTACAAACAAAAAGTCCATCTTTTTCCTGATGCTTACGCACATACCCTAGAAGGAGGGAAAGCAAAAGAACTTCCAACACTCCGTAACTGGTATTTCGTATTCGGGGGAATTGCCCTTGTGTATGTTCTTTTTTCTTATATTATTTGGTACTCTGCAACGGTGGACATTTCTCGTATAGTGAACACGATCATCGCGAGCAGCAATAAGTGAATAGAGGAAAGAAATGATAAGCGATCATCTGTCTCGGCTGACTTATTACTTTCCATGGAGTTTAGTTGTAACCCTGTTGCTGGCCGCAATATTTGCCATTATAGGCATATTGATCTTTAGAAAATCTCTAATGAAAGGCGAGGAAGACGCGTCCCCAACCCCACCCTCACCTCTTATCGAGAAGAGTAAAAGGTTTTTGGCACGCTTTGGGTATTTTGCGATCGATCCCTTAAGCTTGTCTTTTTCTTATGCTCTAAAACTTATGCATGATTTTATTGGAGGAACTGAGTTTCGCTACCAACTGCCTTGGGTTGTCATGCTTGGAACAAGCGAAGCAGGAAAAAGTACTATCCTCCAAAGCTTAGACTTAGATAGGCCCATAGGCCGGCCCCATTTTGAATCGGAGGCAGGAGATAAACCTCCTTGTGACTGGTGGTTCTACGATCATGGTATTGTTTTAGATCTTGATGGAAAAATTGTTTTAAATCCCTCACAATCAACTTCTGATGAAGATCAGTGGCGGCTTTTCTTAAATCTTTTAGTCCACCATCGTCCAAAACGACCTTTGGACGGTGTTATTTTAACGATTCCGGCTTCGGAAATTTACGGACAAAATGCACTTTCTCACGACGATATTATGATCCGAGCAGAATATCTTTATGGAAAATTGTGGGAAATGCAGCACCTGACGGGAATAAGAGTTCCTATTTATGTTGTGGTAACAAAATGCGATCTTATCCCTGGATTCACTAATTTTTGTCAATCAATCCCTAACCGAAACAGGCGTGATATTTTTGGGTGGTCAAATAATCATGCTGTTGATTCAACTTATGACTCAGGATGGGTTGACGAGGCCTTCTCCTCCATTAACAGTTCACTCTATCGAGTTCAGGAGGAAATTTATACAGAAGGTAAAACCGTAGATGGTCGAGACGGTGTGTTTTTATTCCCCTTAGCCCTTAATCAAATGATAAGTGGTATTCGAACGTATGCAGATCATCTTTTTAAACCTTCCGGTTATCATGAAACTTTCTTTTTAAGAGGAATTTATTTTATAGGCGATAGCCATCTTAAAAAATCGACCCTGGAGCAAGAAACTTCACAAGAAGTTACATCTATCTTCAATCAAGAAGAAAAGAAAGTATCGAGAAATCTATATTTCGTTGATAATCTCTTCGAAAGTAAGATTTTTAGGGAAGTGGGGCTAGCGCGTCCCATTTCGCGGGTTCTCTTGGGTAATACAACCTCCCTACATCTTGCTAAAATCGCTGTCGCTGTAGCTGCCGTCGTGGGAACTCTCGGACTCCTACGATCCAACGAAACCCTGCAGAATGCGAGAATGAATCTCGTACCTGCCTTGACTCAAATTGAAGTAACATTAAAGAAAATCAGTGGCCAAAGTGAAGATTCAGATATCGGCCGCCATGCCTTTGATGCTCAGGCGCAAGCTCTCCTTAATACATTAACCCAAATCAGCGTAAACCACCTTTCCTCTCTTTTTATTCCCCCGTCTTGGTTTTCTAATTTAGATGCAAAAATTAAACACGTAATGGGCCTTGCTTATGATCGCGTGATTATTCAATCAATGGCCAATCAACTGGCTTATAAGGCCAGGAAGCTCTTTGATCTGAATACGATAGTTCCCGTTACAGAGACGACCCACAATGGTATTGATCCCCTCGAAATAACAGAGTTTTACCGTTTGCGAAATTATGTTGTGAGTACGAAAGCTCTCGAGCTTGCTGCAAATAAATTTAACGAATTGGGAACGACGACTAGCTTGAAGGATGTAGCGGAGATCATTAAATATTTATTCAATTATGATATGCCCGAATCTTTCTACAGCCACACTGATTATTATATTGATGCTTTAAAGCATACAAACATCAAGGTATTTGATTTTGATAGTTATGGTAATGATGCTTCCGTAAAATTACGCCAGCTTTTTGACCAATTTCAATTTGCCGTCTTTGATCCCAAAAATATGATTCCGGGTCTCGGAAATCTGATGACCAGTCTTTACGAATTTTCTGGAATGCGAAACTATTCAGCTTATGACGCCGATCTTTTGCGAGAAGTTTTCAACAATCTTAAAGAAACAATTGCATCTATAGATAACCCAGGGCTCCAATGGATTAATTCAGATCAATTTGACCCAGGCCCCCAATATGAAAGCACTCTCGGACTTATTGTCGGATCTAACTTTTTTACAAGCACCATTGCCACTGATTTATTCCGCGAGGTTGATCAAAACTTTTTGAAATTTCGTCAAACCCTTGCGGGTTTCGCATCTCCCCTCATTAAAGGGGAAAATCTCTTCACTGTAGAAAATGGTTTAGCATTAGCTCAACCCTCCAATGGAGCTCGTTCACTCCTTGAGAACTTAGCCTTTTTCTTTGCCCAGGACTTTATGGCCGAATCGGAAGGCAAAACGATCATAACAACTATTCCTATAGGCTCTGTCTTATTATGGGATACTTTACGCCTCCAAGAAGCTGTCCAGTTAATTCAGAGTTATAATAACTTTATGAACACACGCCTCTTGAGTATGCCGAAAACGCTCCAGCCTTTTCTCCAAAAGGTAGGACGAGACAGCCTGACAAAGAATCTTATCAATTATGTAGCAGATGCTGAGGTCTTTAGCTCTGATACAACAAGAGATTCCAATATTTCACCAGAGGACTCCTTGCTTTCCCAAGTTCAAAACTATCGGGCCGCTGCCTCTTATCTAGAACAGATTTTATTTGTCCTAAGAGCAAATAATGCAAATTCAGCTTTCAGTACCCTCAAAAATCTTCTTACTTCTCAAACCTATGCTCCTTTGATGAAACTTGATGAGATTTTAATAGAGGAAGCTCCTTATGCCATTAAGGACAACTCTTTTGACTGGTGGGATGGTAATAAATTTGCTGCACTTGAAGCCTTTGGAGTCACGAACGTAACAGAGCTGAAAAACTATCTTGAATTACAACGGGACCGTATTAATTATTTAGCACGTGAATTTGCTGTACCTCTCGTTTCTTTCTTGGAGCAAATCAATATGGAAGGAATGCCTGGAAACCTGCCTCTTGTGAACAAATGGGCAGCTATTCTTAATGAGCTTAGCGGGTATGAAAGAAAGGCACCCGGCAATGGGCTTGCTAAGCTTGAGGATTTTATAATACATGCGCTAAATGAGGTCACACTTGCCACATGTCGCAAATATTCCGATACAACAAACACACTTGCTCTTGCACAAGACTTCTTTGTGTCCATCTTGCTCGACATTCAAGAAAAGCTTCACAAACGTTGTGTTAATTTTTCAGGAGAGGTGTCCCTTGCTAATTATTCTCAATTGGCACAATTCTTTAACACCCATCTGGCAGGTAGATTTCCCTTTGTAAAAGAGGTAAATGACACAACCCCTGATGCAAATCCGGAAGATATTCGTACTTTCTTCAGAATGCTGGATAGCCAACCAACTAATCTCAAAGCTTCTCTTCAACAAGCTACAAAGTTGGGCCCGAGCGGCAAAAATGCGCTTACCTTCATCGAACAGATGGAAAAAGTGCGAATTTTCTTTGGCGAGTATTTGGCTCCGGATTCAACCCTGCCCTTTGTTGCTTTTAGCTTTGATGTGACATTTAGGGTCAATAGAGAAAGAGAAATCCGTGCTAATGAAATCCTTGATTGGTCACTTACAACTCAAGACACCACTCTTACCATGCGATCTCCCTTTAAAGTGGGTTTTTGGAAGGAAGGAAATCCAGTAAACATAACCTTCCGCTGGGCTCTAAATAGCCCATTACAGCCTATGGCATCTAGCGACATCCCTAATTTTGATGTTCAAGGAGAGAATGCAACTTTTTCCTATACGGGAACGTGGGCATTCCTCCGCCTTTTACGGCAACACCAAGCCCAACCCTCTGATTTTGATTCTTTAAATGATGAGAACCCAACTACACTTCGCTTTAATATTCCTTTAACAAATAGCGCATCCATTAAAGGTGTATGTGCCACAGATGGGAATGATAAGCCGCAGGCAACGGTTTTTGTACGCCTTAGAGTATCACCTCTAAAGACGGGGCCTGTTAAGAAACCTGAACCAGAGATGATGCCTCCTAAGAAACCAGCTCCCAATGAACCGGAGCCACCACAAATAGTTATGGGAGCACCTGTCAGCCTACCTTTCTTCCCCTTGATTGCACCCCGCCTTACCACGTCAGGGAGCGAAAAATGGTTACAATGATGTCTTCAGAACCTAATCTTGCTCTTCTCTTAGACCCTATCCCTGGGAAAAATCCCTGTGGCGAGTCCCTGCGCTATACCGAAGTTTATGATCAAGTCCGAGAAACGCGTCGTGAAGAGGATGAATCCCTTCCTCAAGGTGTCTGGAAAACAGAAGTTAAAAAAGCTGATTGGGATCAAGTCGCCACCCTTTGTCAAGAAGCCCTTAAAACACGATCCAAAGATCTTCAGCTTGTAGCCTGGCTGACTGAGGCTTGGCTCCATTTAGAAGGGATTAGAGGATTAGCACGTGGACTTGAGCTTCTATTAGGGCTAACCCGAAATTTTTGGGAGGAGATTCATCCTCAAATGGATAAAGGAGGATACGAACTCCGTATTGTGCCCTATGAATGGATCAATGCACGCCTAAGCGAAGATTCTAAATGTATTCTGATCAGTATGCCTTCAGATCATACTTCTCTTCCCTATCGACTCTTAGATTACAATGAGGCCAATCGACTTGAAATCTTGACAAAAAGACAGCAATCTCAAGGGATTGCTGAACCCTCTCAGGAAAAACAATTATCACCTGCTAAAGTATCTCTAAGCATCGATCAGACGCACACGGCCTTTTATCGTTACATGGATGAAAGCTGTCGATTGGCGACAAAATTAATGACTGAACTTGAAGAAGTCCTTCGCCTTCATCTAAATACAGAAGCCCCAAGTTTCTACAAGCTACGCGAAAAGGTAGAGAGTATACAAAGGTTTGCACGCCTCGTCCTGGACGAAAGAGGAGAAAAACAAGAGATTATGAAATTAAAGACTGAAAAAAATCCAGAGGTGAGTCTTCAAAAAAAGCATTTATCCGGCTCCATTCAAAGTCGAGAGCAAGCGTATTCTATTTTAGGAGAAGTCGCTGCTTACCTTGAGCGTGTGGAACCTCATAGCCCCACACCTTACCTTATCCATCGCGCAATCACCTGGGGAGGCATGAGTCTTTCGGAAGTCGTTGCAGATACTCTCCATACGGGCCAAGACATGTCTTTACTTTTAGATATACTGAATGTGAAGAAGGAGAATCCTTAAACGATAAAGAAAGGAGAGGAAACCTCAAGTTTCCCCTCGGTTTCGTTTATTTATTTTATTTCATCTATACTATAAATACCAGCGAGCCCATTATATGTAGGTCTTATACTATATTTCTTATGCTTAATGGTTGATTCGCTCTCCTCTTCTTCATCGTTTAGAGGGTACTCATAGGAACTATGTATACGCTTCGTAGAACTAAAAAGACTTTCTTTCTCTCCCTCTTTCACAGGTCTCTTAACTGTCATGGCTTGAAATTCAACATAATAAGAATCATACCTTCCCAAGTTTAGATCTTTTGGTATAACAACTGACTTAGTAATTCCCCACGTTTCGTTGGGTGAAAGAGTGTATGTTAAAGTCTGCTCCTGAAAAGACATCCTACGTGCAGAAAAAGGATCAAATTGTACATGTTGGGGCATTGTAGTTTCTCGTCCAGGCCCTCCTAAGGTCTTTATCGTCACCGTGACATTTTCCTTAGTATCGTTTACAAATTCGAGGGGCGGTTTTGCCATCGCTGATCTGGAGTTTAAAAAAAGTAGTGCACTTACAGCTAAAGTACAAAAAAGAAGTTTATTATTTTTCATCATATCATCCTTTTTAAATCAATGTATTGCAAAATTGTACAAAAAGAACATCAGAGGGCTTACTTAAGCGCCATTAATATTCCTTCCTCTTCTTCTATACACAATCCAGAAAGTTCATTCAATGGGATTAGGTTCCATTAGGTTTTTCTTCACCGCCCAGGGGCAGTTGTGTCCGGAAAAAAAAAAAGGTAAAAATATCTCCTCAAAATGCTTTAAAACGTAAAATCACACAATTCGGAAATATATCTGAAGTACGTACTGACAACTGACAGATTCGACTGGGAAGCCAATATGTCAGTTGTCAGTTCCTTGTGAAGGCATTTTTTGTAAAACTCCACGGGCTAAGACTTACAATCCCTCCCGCCGTCATTGCGAGGGCTTTAGCCCGAAGCAATCTCATTCTTATTCCATGAGATTGCTTCGGCTCTTACAGAGCCTCGCAATGACGGAATGGGAGGGTTGGGGTACGTACTGACAACTGACAGATTCGACGGACTCGATCCAAATATAAATATGTCAGTAGTCAGTCTCACCTAAAGATAACTTTTTTTGATAAAAATCGTAAAAATAAGGCTTGGGTACATACTGACAACTGACAAATTCAACGGATTCAATTCAAATCTGAATATGTCAGTTGTCAGTCCCTTGTGAAGTCATTTTTTGTGAAACTCCATGGGCTAATACCCACGATCTCTTTCTGCCCTCTTTGCGAGGGCTTAGCCCGAAGCAATCTCATTCTTATTCCAAGAGATTGCTTCGGCTCTTACAGAGCCTCGCAATGACGGAATGGGAGTGAGCTGGACAAAATGAATCAGCTGTTTACTCTATGGCTAATCAAAGATTGGATTGCTTCACCCTGCTGTCGCAGGGTTCGCAATGACGAAGTGGAAGAAACTAGCTTTTCTTAACGAATTACGCTAAGAATTCTTGCCTCACGACCCCGCTCGGAGCTTGAAACTTTAATAAGAACTCGTACGCCTGGTTCAAGAGATTCGTACCCTGCTGCACGAAGGACTGACGCGTGTAAAAAGATATCTCTCCCTCCATCATCTGGATAAACAAATCCAAACCCTTTCAACGGATTGAACCATTTGACCTCCCCTTCAATCTCTTCGAGAGCATCTGGATCAAAGACAGGTGATCTTGGTCCTAAAAAGGCTGGTGAGAATCGTGGCTCGCGTGCCACAAATTTGACCTCTAAAACGCGGAGAACTTGCCGTCCCCGTCTTCCTGGGCCAATATCACAAACAATACGATCTCCCTCTTCAACACGTCTGCATCCAGCTGCATCTAAAACAGAAAAATGCATGAATATGTCTGCTGATTCATCATCCGGTACTAAAAACCCATAACCCTTTTCAGGATTATACCACTTTACTTTAGCATCAATACGCTCAATATCACTTTCACTGATATCGTCCATCAAGGCTTGATTTGTCATTTTAACTACCCCCACTCAATTGATGACAATTTATGCTTTCCCTCATCAGAAAATCAAGAAATCAAATAGAAATTTACGGTATTTTTTCCGGAAGTTGCATAAATACCACTAAAGACTTCTCCTCCTGTTTGTAAAGCTTAACATACTCTATTGCCATAACTCAATAGATTATTTATTTATACATTAAAAGATATTGATCTCATTAGAAATTTTTAATTATTTGCTAAAATGAAATTGCAACTATGAAAGGCTTCACCAACTTTCCTCACAATTTTTTTGTTAACTTACCGTAGGATATAAAAAAGTCTTAAGAAAACGTTAAAAAATACCTATTCCCCCTTTTAAATTATGCTAGTATAAAAAAGGATTAAGAGAATGCGCACTTTACACTTTATTGTGCCCTCCTACACAAAGCTCCATACTTACACTGGAGGAAGGAGAAAGCGAATAATGACGATCGAGGTGTTTATCCTTTCAAGAGAAAAGCATCTCCTAAAACACTAGGCGTATAGGTATACAAATTTAAAGGAGAATCACATGACAGTTAAAGACACTGTGAAAAAAGCCATTTTAAAGCTTGAATCTTTGTGTGAGTCCTATGAGAAAGATCCTTTTGTAAAATTTGAAGAACTTGAGGAAACAGTTATTCACTTGAGCCAAGAAGTCCAAACTCTTAATCTGGCTTCCGATCAAAATTTAAAGACTGAACTAAACACCCTTCAAAGCGCCCTTCTTAAACTCTCCTGTGTACTTAAAGATCAACAAGAAAACCTTGAGCGTCAAGTTCAGGAAATCTGTCTGCACCAACGTGCTCTTCATGCTTATGCACGTGTAGCCAACAGTAATCAGATAGCAGTGTAGCAGAATTGCAGAAATCAGAATAATCCTTTCAGAATGAAGCGCTTTAGCTCTAGCTCACATTCTTTTATTTTCTGCTTTTCTGTTTTTCTGCAATTCTGCTCTTCTGCTACACTGTTCTCTGCTACACTGTCAAACTGCCACGCTGAACAGCGTGTCGGCGGACTTCTCCAAAACTGAGAGAGACAATGGCACCCATCAAGACAAAGGCACCTAAGCAAGTCCAATAGGAAGGAATTTCACCAAACGCCGCTGCTCCAACAAGTGCGCTTGCGAACCACTTTGTAAATCCATAGGGGATGAGATAGCTGACCTCTGTCGAAGCATAGGCTTTACATAGACAAAGATGAGCACTTGCAGCAAGCCCCCCCATCATCAGGAGCCATGGCCATTGCCACGGATCAGGCATCGTGCCAAAGAAAAGAGTTGGAACGAAAAGAATGGGCGCCGTAAACAACAGGAGATATGTGACAATCAGTTGAGGAGAATCCTCTCGTGTGAGACGACGGATTATCAATGTTGCTCCTGAAAAACAGGCTGCGGCAAGCACTGGAAGGAGTCCGATTAAACTTATCGTTCCTGGAATAAAGATTGTTTGGGAAATAAATCCACCTCCCACAAATCCAACCATAATGGCAAGGCCTCGCTCTATACTGATCGTCTCCTTAAGAAAAATGCGTGCACCAACAGCTGTGATAAGTGGACCTAAAAACATCAAAGCTACCGCCTGGGCGAGCGGCATATAAGAAAATGCGGTATAGCACAACACAATACCAATAGCTGAAAGACAAATACGACAGGTTTGCAAAAAAGGATGTCGTGTTTTTAGAGATTCAGGGCCATTTTGCAGAATCCAAGGAACAAGAAAAACGAGGCCAAATAAACTTTGGAAAAAAGCAACTTCATATGCTGGCAGGGGCATTTGCCCGATTGACTCAGCCACTTGAGACAGATATCGAACAATACCATTAATGGCAGAGAAGCATAAACAAAAAGAAACCTTCCAGAAAGCCCCTCGAAAATGGGGTGACGTATTCCAGAAAGCAAGGTTACGAATCATTACGCTGCCGCAGGTAGCGGTAAAGTCTGCTTTATTTTCATATGCTGGACCTCATGCTTACAAAGGCTAATGGTGGCTAAGAGAATAAAGAATGAACCCACCATTGTCCATAGGGTCGGCCATTCACTAAAGAATATCATACCAATCGCGGCGCCTGCAATAAGACGGGTAAAACTCATGGGAACAAGATAAGTAATATCTGCAATGACATAAGCATGTTGTAAGAAAATATAAGCCGCCGCTAAAAGGCCACCCATCACGACAAGATACGGCCATTGCCAGGAAAGGGGTGTCACCCACTGAAACGCGCACGCACATCCTAAAATAGGGAGAGAGAGGAGAAAAAGATAGAGAACGACTGTTTTGGGAGGATCATGCTTAAGAAGCTTTTTGGCTATAACAGCGGACGTTGCATAACAGGCCGTTGCTCCCAAAGGAAAGAGAGCGAGGAAACCAACATCAGTCCAGCAAGCCACACCTTCAAACAACTCATGCCCAGTAATCAAAAGCGCCCCTGTAACCGCCGTACCAATAGCAAGAGCTCGCGCCCACCCGCACTTTTCACCAAGAAAAATTCTGGCCCCTAAAGCCGTAATAAAGGGAGCAGCTGCGTATTTAAAGGCTACATTTTGAACAATGGGCATTTGAGACATGCCTGTAAACCACAAGATAATTCCTAAGGAAGCAGCAGCTCCACGGCTGAAATTAAGAAAAAAGGAATTCTTGGTTTTAAAAGAAGACTTACCGGTCGAAAAAATCCAAGGAAGAATAAATAGAAGCCCAAAAAAAGTTTCAAAAAAAGCCAATTCTGTTGCCGGAAGAGGCGTCAGGCCTGTTTCCTTAGCATATATTGCAAAGTAACGGACAAATCCATTGATCCCTGAAAAACTGAGACAAGAGCAAACTTTAAAAAGGGCACCCCGTATTGCAGGATCACGCCATTTTTCCAAAAGTCCAGAACCGATAGGTCTGTTTAGAGCTGAGGACATATCTGCCATAGACCCGTCTTTTTCCCTCTCAAAATGTTCTCTCTCCTCCCATATAGCAATTCAAATTCCCTTTTGCTAGCATTCTTTTTCAAGAAAAGGAAATGATTGGGAACGTATTGAAAGTAAGCCTATTTATTTTGGATACGAACAAAGGGGCGTTATGGTTTCGAGGTTGTTAATATGATGCCGCCTCATTCAAGAGAAGAGGACCATTTTCTCCTACCATGAAGAAAAGCGAGAAATTTCTCAACATCTTCCTCTGACGCAAAATCTCCTTTGTCAGCCTGATCCAACCCCTTTTGAATATGAGAAAGGTACCACTGACGCAACTCAATATATTCCTCGACGGCTTCGTTGAGAATGTAAGCGCGGTCCCTATCCATTGAAGTGGCAATCGCATCAAGCGCTTTCGTTTTTTCGGGATCTAGACTGAATGTAATCATTTCCTTCTTCATCATACATCTTTAGATCCTCGGCCAAGAAAAGGTAACCCCCGCTTATGTTAACTAAAAAAAACCTTTCCCACAAGGATAAGCGGGGGTTTGTTTTTCATAGGAAAACTCTAGCATTTCTTGGCCGAGGATCCAAACAATCAAAAAACAATAGGATAAAAAAAATTGAAAGACAAACGTTAAGATAATTAAAAAAGTCTACATTCTTGAAGCTAAAAGATGTAAAGAGCGCCTCTCAAAAAAACCTTTCAGGAAAAACTGGCACTCTAGATGCATTTCGGTGTATGCTATTCTAAATAAATGTAATTTGAATGAGGATCCATGTTTACAACGCTTTTTCGGAAAGTTTTTGGCTCGGCAAATGATCGATATATCAGGGGCCTGGATAAAATAGTTGAAGAAATCAATGCTCTTGAAAAAGACATGGAGAAGCTTACGGATGTGGAGCTGCGGAATAAAACGGATGAATTCCGCACTCGTCTTAAGGCTGGGGCAAAACTCGATGACTTACTCGTCGAGGCCTTTGCGGTCGTCAGAGAAGCTTCAAAGCGCACTCTTGGCTTGCGTCCCTTCGATGTCCAGCTTAAGGGGGGTATTATTCTTCATCGCGGCATGATTACGGAAATGAAAACGGGTGAAGGTAAAACTCTCGTTGCCACTCTTCCAGTGTACTTGAATGCCCTTGAAGGCAAAGGAGTTCATGTGGTCACAGTCAACGATTATCTTGCCAAACGTGACTCTGAATGGATGGGTGCCATTTATAAGTTTTTGGGCTTGACGGTTGAATGTGTTGTTCATGAGCTTGATGATCTCGAGCGGCAAATTGCTTATAAGTGTGATATCACTTATGCCACCAATAATGAGCTCGGGTTCGATTATCTGCGTGATAACATGAAGTTCCGCCTTGAAGAAATGGTTCAAAGGCCTTTTAACTATGCCATTGTCGACGAGGTTGACAGTATTCTCATCGACGAAGCGAGAACACCTCTTATTATCTCGGGCCCTGCTGAAGTTTCCTCTGACCTTTACGTTAAGGTTGATAAACTTATTCCCGAGCTTCTCCCTGAAGATTATGAAAAAGATGAAAAAGCCCGTGCCGTAACGCTAACAGAGCAGGGCATTGAACATATTGAGCAACTCTTAAAACGAGAAAAACTCCTTAATGGTTCCTCCCTTTATGACATTCAGAATGTTCCAATTGTCCATCATGTCAACCAAGCCCTAAAAGCTCACAAGCTTTTTGCATTGGATGTAGATTATCTGATCCAAGATGATATGGTAATGATCATTGATGAGTTTACAGGTCGTGTCATGGAAGGCAGACGCTACTCAGAAGGACTTCATCAAGCCCTCGAAGCAAAAGAAAGGGTCGAAATTCAACAAGAGAACCAAACCTTAGCCTCGATCACCTATCAGAACTATTTTAGACTTTACCCTAAGCTTGCTGGTATGACAGGCACAGCCTTGACCGAAGCTACTGAATTTTCAGATATCTATAAGCTTGAAGTTCTTGAAGTCCCCACAAACGTACCTGTCATCCGAAAGGACATGGATGATGAGGTTTATCGGACAGCAAAAGAAAAATATGCAGCCATTCTTAAACTCACCGAGGAATGCCGCACACGCAACCAGCCTGTTCTCGTAGGGACAGTCAGTATCGAGAAATCAGAGCTGCTTTCATCGCTTCTGAAGGAAGCAAAGATTCCTCATAACGTCTTGAATGCGAAATATCACGAGCAAGAAGCTCGAATTATTGCTGAGGCAGGCGTTCCAGGAGCTGTCACGATCGCAACCAACATGGCCGGTCGTGGAACGGATATTAAGCTTGGCGGCAATCTGGAAATGCGCATTTCTGAAGAAACGACCAACATTAGGGACAAGACAAAAGCGGGTATTCGGGTTCAAGAAATTGAAGCTGAAGTTGTTCGAAATGCAGAAATTGCAAAAGCGGCGGGTGGACTCTTTGTCATCGGAACGGAGCGCCATGAAAGTCGCCGAATCGATAATCAGCTGCGCGGTCGATCAGGTCGTCAAGGTGATGAAGGCGCTTCTAAGTTTTACCTTTCCCTTGAAGATGATCTTATGCGTATTTTTGGCTCGGAGCGTTTAGACAGCTGGTTGATCAAGCTTGGTCTTCAAGAAGGTGAATCCATTATTCATCCTTGGATAAATAAAGCCCTCGAAAAAGCCCAACAAAAAGTCGAGGCTCGAAATTTTGATATCCGAAAACAACTTCTGAAATATGACGATGTCAATAATGACCAGCGAAAGGTTATTTACGAACAACGGCGTGAAATCATGGAAACTGGGGATGTCTATGAATTCATTGAAGGAATGAAAGAAGAAGTTATTGAAGAACTTGTTGCACGCTTTATCCCTGAAAACGCCTATGCCGACCAATGGGAAACCTCGGCTTTACATGAGGAATGCTTACGAATCTTTGGCTTAAATTTACCTATAAAAGAATGGGCCGATGAAGAAGGTATTGCTGATGTTGAAATTAAAAATCGCATTCAAGAGGCCGTTGATAACCTTATGAAAAGCAAAGAAGCCGCTTATGGTCCAGAGATGATGCGGATTGCTGAAAAATCCCTCCTTCTCCGTATCCTTGACCAACAATGGAAGGATCATTTGCTTTCCTTAGATCACTTACGGCAAGGAATTAATTTAAGAGCCTATGCACAACGGGATCCCTTGAACGAGTTTAAAAGTGAAGCTTTTGAAATGTTTCAAGAAATGCTGACCCGACTACGAGAAAACGTAACGAGTGCTCTTGCCCATCTGCAAATGGGGCAAACGACACCAGAACAGGTCATTGCTGATATCTTCGAACCTGAATTGGAACAGGAATTAACTCTTAATTATCATGAAGATCCTTATAACCCCGGCGAAGTTGAAGATAAGACACAGATTGGCCCTGAAAAATGGGAAAATACTCCCCGTAACGCCCCCTGCCCTTGTGGATCAGGAAAACGCTATAAACAATGCCATGGCAAGTTAGAACCAGCTCATGATGAGGAATAGTTTGGCGTCATTCCGGGTATTAAGAAAATCTAGTGCTCACTTCGTGAGCGAAGATTTTCTAAATCCCGGAATGACGCTGCAGAAGATAATTTATTGTTTTTAAAAGGAGAGTCCTTATGAATTACATTAATATTGTTACAATTGGGCTCACAGGAACCCTTCTGACAGCCTGTATGTCCGCGCAAGAACACCGGCAAGATGTCGGAGCTGGGCCCTCAACCTTCACCTTAGGCATGGTCCAATCTTCCGTACAAAAAGGCATGCCCCAAGACCAAGTCGTTGCTTTCCTCGGTTCACCAAATATTGTCACAACCGATGAGCATGGGAATGAAAGCTGGGTTTATGACAAAATTTCCTCTGAAGCCGCTCATTCGAGTAGTTCTGGGGGTGGAGGCCTCATTTTTTTCGGAGGCCAGAAAAGTGCAGGCGCTTATGAAACATCCCAAAAAACATTGACGGTCATGATCAAATTTGATCATCTAAAACGCGTACAATCCCTTAATTATCACCAAAGCAAGTTTTAGAGGGTGGACATGAAAAAACTTACTTCTTTAGGATTAGCCTGCCTGCTAGTGGCTTGTACACCGACAATAAAGCAACCTTTAAAAACCCAGTTGGAAGTGCGTGAATTTCAAACGCGCACATTTGACACCCCTAAAACGGACGAAGTCCTAACAGCCGTTGTCGAAGCCTTCCAAGATCAAGGCTTTATGGTGAAAAATGTCGTACCACAAGTCGGCCTTGTTTCCGCAAGCCGAGAAGTCGATGTTGAAAATGAAGGACAGGCTGCTTTCCAAGTCTTTTTTATGGGTCAAAATGCTGTGTGGTCAAAGAATGCACTGATAGAAGCCACAGCGAATGTCAAAACCCAAGGGGGCAAAACCAAAGTCCGTGCCAATTTCCAAGAGAAAGTCACGAATAATCGTGGCGGAACGGATAGTGTCAACACCATCGAAGATCCCAAATTTTACCAAGACTTCTTTGATAAAGTTGGGAAAAGTATTTTTATTGAAAAGCAGAAGATATAGGTTATAGGTTGGAGTTTTAAATTATATTAAAAAAGGCTTGCCTTCTTTCGAAGGCAAGCCTTTTTCCGTCAAAAAATTCTAATATTTATTTGTTTTCTTCCGAATAGGTAATGCTTAAAGTCATTTTTGCGGGAAGCATGATTGGTCTGCTCATGTCATCCTTATTAGGATATGAAAGATCGATGTCACCAAGGTTTTCATCTTTTAGACCAAGTTTAAATGCAAGCACTTTTCCTTGATAGTCATGTGAGCCTTGCTCTTTATTTTTGGTCTGGACTGTCGTTCCTTCATAGTTACCTATGACAATGCCATCAAAATAGGCAAATACCTTAGGATGAACAGAGTCTGGTATTTCTTTTCCCGTAATCTTTTTTTCCGCAGCCTTTTTTTGCAATGCCTTTATATAATAGTGTTCCATCTTGTCTGGATCCAATGTTTCGCCCTTCCTCACCTTATTGAGAAATTTCTTAACATACAGGGGATTTGTAGCTTTTTTCAGAATACGAATAGCCTCATCTCCTTGCTTAGGAGAAACAAATAGGTCTCCAATCGGAATACCGCTTGTCATTTTGCAAGGCGGGTATAAAATACTTTCAACGTCAGAAGACCAAAAAATAATATTCTCCACCTGCGCCATAAAGCTTTCATTTTTTTCTTGAGCTTGCTCCAATCTGCTCTGTAAATCTGACGGCTTTTTTTCCTTTTCTTTATTCTCTTCTTTTAATGCAGCAGGCTTTTTGCGTACGATACCTGTTACTTGAGAAAAATGTAATCCAGCATCTGTTCTTGTAAGCTGTGGTCGCTGATCATTATTTTTATTTTCTCCTTTTTCTTTTCCTTCTTCTTTTTCTCCGTTAGTCACAGGAGTCTGTTCTTGTTTTACAGGAACCTGTGGAAGAGCGCGATTTAGAGGTACTCTGCGGCCCCCCTTACCAACCCAGTTTTCACCTTCTTCCATCGCTTGAACAGCAAGAGGAAGTAAAGAAACACCACTTAAAACTAATAAACTTACTTTAAACATTTTAACCTCATAAAATTAAATACAATACAAAATATCGCATACTTTAAAAAATTAAATATAACGACAATATTTTTTACTTATCATAAGAGTTTTAGAAAAGCAACTTATTTTTTGTTGACATGGGATTTGAAATAATGAATATTACATATCATATAAATTATATTTTAAGTGAATGGTGTCAGATTATGAAAATTAAGGTCCAAGTTTTTTTCCTTTCCCTTCTTTCCACAGTTGCATTGACTGCTGTGACTCAGGCGGATTTTTCAGACTCTAGCGAGACTAAATATGTTAGAAGGCCTTCGCCAAAGTGGGCCCTATTCATGGAACCTGGAGTATTTCCAGTACTACCAAAGAAGAATCCAATTACAAAAGAAACCTCTCAAGGAACCGAACGAAATGTCGCGAACGAAAAGCAGAGTAATGAATGGTTCCACAAGTCTGGCGTTTTTCCTGTCTTGGAAGTAAACAATACACCTCATAAAAATCGAGAAGTTTTGCAAGCTGATGCCGAGTTATTGTCTATTGGATCTGTTATACAAGTTTTGCGTTCACCAAAAGATCGGAACGAAAGTGTAATCATTAGCCCTCGTGGACTTAACCACAGCACTAACCTAACTGACGCAGCGGAATTGAATATTGGTAATGGCGCTTCTTATACTGGACCTTTAACGGCGAAGGAACGCCGGGTTAAGCATGTCCTTGCTGCTGTAGATGCTCTCCCCAATCAGGATATCAGCGCCATATTTAATGTGCTTAACAGATCAAGTATCGACAAACATCCCGTTTATGCGAACAACATCCTTCATCCTCTCTATGAAGTAGCACAGTTTGAATTGGCCAAAAAAATGAAAGCTGCAACAGGTCATCCATGGCGCCAGCGCAAAAGCATCCCTTCTAGGATGAGACCAGATCTTGGCTTGAAAGACAGCTTTTCATCAAGCATAGTGCAACCTTTAAAGAATAGCACCAGGCTATCCGCTTTAAACACTTCATCAGTTTTCAGCCCCAGGAAGTCTGCATCACAAGAAACAATTTCTCTTCCAGAAAATGAGGAAGAAACTGGTTTTTTTGCAAAGAACAAGAAGCGCGTCATACGTGCAGCTAAAGCGATGACACGTTGGGTTAAGCGCTAGTAGCAAATCTGTTAGAGTGTCATAGTAACTATGACACTCTATAATCCAGCATCTCTCCTTCATCTCACAACCCCCTAGCCATCAAATCCAAATAGCTGTACCATACTCTCGATCATTAATAACTGAATAGGCAGGGCCATGGCACAAAAACCTTACATAGTTGTTCTCGGCAATGAAAAAGGAGGCACAGGGAAATCAACGGTCAGCATGCATGTGATCGTCAGTCTCCTCCGTATGGGATTTCCTGTAGGCAGTATCGATGTAGATGCGCGTCAAGGGACTCTTTCGCGTTATATAGAAAATCGCAAAACAACCTCTGACGAAATGGAAAAGCCCCTTCCCCTTTCAACCCATATCCCCTTATTGATGAGTAACAAGTCTTTAAAAGAAGATGCCGTTAAAGAAGACCAGCAAAACCTGGAAGACGCAATTACTCAGCTTGCGTCAAATCGATTCATTGTGATTGACACACCCGGCAGTGATTCTCCTCTTTCCCGTGCGGCCCATTCTATAGCGGATACGCTTATCACACCCCTCAACGACAGCTTTATTGACCTTGACATGCTCGTGCGCCTGAAGAGTGACACTTTAGATATCCTTCGGCCTAGCACTTACGCGGAAATGGTGTGGGAGCAAAAGAAGCGACGGGCCATGCGCGATCAAGGATCCATTGAATGGTACGTTTTACGGAATCGTCTCAGCAGCATTAACGCCCGTAACAAAGAGCAAATGGAAGATGTCATTCAAGCTCTCGCAAAACGCATTGGGTTTCATTACATTCCTGGATTTGGTGAACGGGTGATTTTCCGCGAGCTCTTTTTAAAAGGAATTACTGTTCTTGATTTAGAAGATTGCAAGATTCCTATAACTCTTTCCCATGTATCTGCCAAACAAGAATTGCGCAATCTCATCCAAATGATTCAACTCCCTGAAGTGGAAAGACTTGCGGCGTAAATTTCTCTCCTCGTCATTCCCGCGAAGGCGGGAACCCAGGAAAATACTTAAACAAAAAAGGTTCGACGTGACGAAAAATGGCAATACCCACAAATCCACTGGAAAATATATTTTTTATGTCAAATACTTCCTGGGTTCCCGCCTTTGCGGGAATGACGATAGGGGGGTACCAACACTTGTGGGTAAAATAAAAGAGCACTAATATGCCTGAACTTTTCCTTGCGGCACTTGGGGTTACTCTTCTTATCCTTCTCTTACAAAAGCTAGAGCATGCAGAAACCAAGCTTCTGATAAAAACCCTCAAGTGGACCCTCGTGGGCGTCATGATCCTCGCTGGCATTTACTTAACTCTTGTCGGTCGCCTCCTGCAGGTTGCTGCGATTGCTGTGCTGCTCATTCTCTTGCTCAGACAGGATGTGCAGCAATGGATGAAGGGTAAGCCCCCTCCTCTCCCCCTCCCCCATCCACTGACGAAAAATGAAGCTGCGGCCCTGCTGAAAGTAGACCTCAATGCAAGCTCAGTTGAGATTGAAGAGGCCTTTAAAAAGATCAAACCAAAAGATTCCACCCAACGAGATCGTCTGATTCAAGCAAGGGATGTGCTATTGAAGGGTAAATAATATCTGGCTAACCATCCTTCTTCGACCTCTTAAAGCCGCCAGTGAATGGGAAAAAAGACCAAGTCAACAAAGGTTGTCGTGTAATTCCAGGGTTAACTGTGAGTTACTTTACTATTTATCAAGATTTCTAAGATACACTATTCTAATCAATCGTATATAAAATATTTATATGCTTTGATGTTTAAAAAAACTTATTAATTTTATAAAAGTGGAAGAAAAAATGATGAAAAACTTTATTCCTTTATTAGTCCTCAGCATTATCTCAATAACCCCAATAATAGCGGGAAAAACTGCACGAGTCACTCTCGGAGATGATCAATTTTTTAAGTCCCATCCCTACGCTGGTGCTCTCATGACGGGCAGCAATATAACTTCAGGAAACATTGCTTTTAATAAGAGAACACCTTCCCATATAGTCTCTACACATTTGGGTGATGTTCTAATTGATTGGGATATATCAGGCAAACTTGAAAAAGGACTATTTCAGTGTTCCCTTGCAACGCCGACTCCTCTTCAAGAGGATGCTAAGTATAAAATTGAGATTCAAGATGGCTCGCCTTGTGCAGTTACATTTAAGAAAGTAGAATAATAAAGCTGCGCACCATGACGGTGCCCAATTTATTCCATATTAAAAACTATTGTTTTCTTATGGGTAAAGTGCTCGAGCATTGCCTCAAGGGAAGCTTCTTTCCCGATCCCTGAGGATTTCATTCCTCCATAGGATAACCCCGGCTGGACTACAATGTTTTGATTCACTTGTACAAATCCAGCTTCCAGTTGATGAACACCCCTTAAGGCACAGTTTAAATTATTTGTCCACAACGTAGCCGCAAGACCATAAGGAGAGTCATTGGCTTGGCTAATTACATCATCAAAATCCTTCCAAGGGATAAGGGCTGTCACCGGACCAAAAATTTCTTCCTGACAAACTTGATGTGAATTAAGAAGACCTGTGAAAAGGACAGGGCGCACAAAAAGTCCTTTGGCAAGCTCGGGATCTGTTGGAAGTTCAGAGCATTCATGAGCCGTGGCACTCTGTGTGCTCTTGCCTATTGCAATGTATTTTAAAATTTTTTCATATTGGGCAGGAGAAATGACAGCACCAATATCAGTCTCAAGATCCATGGGATTCCCAATCTTAAGAGCATTCAGCTTTTCCTTAAATCGTGACAGAAAGTCATCAAAAATTGACTCATGAACAAAAATACGGCTAGCTGCCGTACAACTTTGACCCTGACGTGTAAAACGCATGCTCGCTAACGCGCCTGCAACTGCTTTCTCCAGATTAACATCCTCACACACAATCATGGGGCTTTTTCCCCCCAATTCCAAGGTGGCTGGAATCAGCTTTTCACTAGAATTTTTGTAAATGGCTTTGCCGGTTTCAACAGATCCTGTAAATGTCACCTTTGCAACATGGGGATGGCGGACAAGGGCTTCTCCTGTTGTGGGACCATCACCTGAAATCACATTCAATACACCTGGAGGTAAGATGGTATTCATGATCTCAGCGGCCCTAAACACGACAAATGGGGCTTCTTCTGCTGATTTAACAACAACGGTATTTCCTGCAACAAGAGCAGGCGCAACCTTTAAAGACATCAAAAGAAGGGGAACGTTCCAAGCGATGATAGCTCCCACAACACCTAAGGGTTCTCGAATTGTCAAAGATAACATGGAATCACTAAAGGGGATTGTTTCGCCCTTAAGTTCAAGACCCAGCCCCCCATAAAAACGAAAGGTATTTGTAAAAACCTTGGTTTCAACTTGGCTTTCTGTGCGTAAAGCTTTGCCTGTCTCAAAGGTCATCAAACGCGCGAGCTCATCAGCATATTCTTCTAGGAGATCACCACATTGGGAAACCAACCTCCCCCGCTTTGCCGCATCCAGGTGGCGCCATTCTTTCTGAGCCTTACGAGCCGCTTCTACGGCGTCCTTGACATCCTCCGCATCAGCTTCAGCCGCCTGTCCAATGATTTCCATGGTAGCAGGATTAAGGACAGGGAACGTCTTTTTACTTTTAGGAGATATCAATTTCCCATTAATAAGAAGCTTATTTTCAAGGCGTTTTACAAGGGCAAGAGGAGCTAAGAATGGGCCCGGCATAGAGGACGTAAAAGACATAAAACCTCCATTTTTCATTTTTTATGTTATGGTGTATAATCCTCATAAAATCACAGAAAAGTAAAAGGGTCCATAGTGTTCGCTCTCCACGTAACGAAAACAGAACCTCGGCATGATTTTTTTTGGAGCCTGACTCCTCAAGGCTTTCATAAAATAGCTTACGTTGAGTGGGGACGTATGGACAATCCTCGTGTTTTAATATGTGTCCATGGTCTCACCCGCAATTCCCGGGATTTTGATTTCCTTGCGAGAGACCTCGAGAATAATTACCGTATCGTATGTCCTGACCTCTTGGGCCGGGGAGAGAGTGATTATCTCGCAAACCCCCCGCTTTATAATTTTACCCAATATATGAGTGATATGATCACTCTCATTGCCCGCCTTGGTGCGCAAGAAATTCACTGGTTGGGAACATCTTTGGGGGGAATCATCGGGATGATGCTGGCAGCCCAGCCCAACAGTCCCATCAAAAGCCTGATCCTTAATGATGTCGGTATGATTATCCCAAACATGGCGCTTAGGCGTCTTGAAACGTATGCTCGCAACGATAATGCTTTTCTCAGTTTTCACGAGGCAAAGACGTATTTTCAAACTGTTCTTGGCACATTTGGCATAACCGAACCCGAACATTGGGATCACATTACTCAATTTGGAATTAGGCGCGACGATAAGGGCGATTTCCGCCTCACTTATGATCCTGCTATTGGCCAAAATTTAGTCAATGAATCAGCTTCTTCTCTCCACCTTGAAGCCTATTGGCAAGCTATTCGTTGCCCAATCCTGGTGATAAGAGGGGAAGAATCAGACTTTCTGTTGCCCGAAATCGTTACGAAAATGCTTTATTCTCAACCTCAAGCACATGTTGTGACGATCCCTAACTGCGGCCATGCGCCATCATTGATGACACGTGACCAAATTCAAATTGTTGAGGAATGGCTGAAGGGAGTATGAATTCAAAAGTTTCTTTACCCCTCTACAACATCAATCCCTTTAATAAGCAAGAGAATGAAAGCCACAGGAAAGAATATAATAGCCCAGAAGATAAGCCACCCATAGCTACCTCGGTAGGACAGTGAAAAATATTTTTTATCTTTTAGAATAACCCCATTCTTAATGGCGAGAATAATTCCCACCGGAAAGAAGAGGATGAGGCAAATGATAAACAACACGATGTTGCCTTTATATTGAAAAGGATAGCTATGCTTTACTTTTTTATTTTTGGTTCGTGCCATGTTTTTGCCTTTCAATCAATAACCTGCAATATCATATCTCTTCTATGGTCAGACAGAAATACTATTTAACAAAAAGATGAACGCAAATTCAAACTGAGCCTCTATAAACCTTACGAGGTGCAGATGAATCTTTGAATAACTCGTGGCCTGATGTCTACTTTCCCTCTTGAGCCTCTTTCCTAAATGAATTACTCCTTGAGAGAAGAAAGAGGTGAGATATGCCACTAACTGCAACTCAAGAACTAGAAATTCAAGACCTTCAAACACAAACCTATTCCACTCGACGCGCCATATCACAAGGGTTGGAAGAGATTCTTTATGAAGCTTTCCCAGCTCTTGATCATGGGTTTGTACGCGTCATGGATTATATGGGTAACGACAGTTCAATTGTGCAGGCGGCCCGCGTTTCTTATGGAAAAGGTACAAAAAAAGTTACGGAAGACCGGGGACTTATTCATTATCTTCTCCGCCATTCCCATACAACTCCCTTTGAAATGTGCGAGATTAAGTTTCACATTAAGCTGCCCATCTTTGTGGCTCGTGACTGGATCCGCCACCGTACAGCTAATGTCAATGAATACTCTGGCCGCTATTCTATTTTAGATAAAGAATTTTACATTCCAGCTCCAGAACATTTAGGGGCTCAATCCACTTCCAACCGGCAAGGGCGTGGAAAAACCCTTTCTCCTGACCAATCTCAGCATATTTTACAAATCCTTCGTGAAGATGCGGCACGTGCCTATGCCCACTATGAAGAATTTTTAAATGAAGATACAAACGGAAATATTATTGACCCTCAAAAAGATAAATTGGCCCGAGAGCTAGCCCGGATCAATCTTCCCTTAAACATTTATACGCAATGGTATTGGAAGATTGATCTTCATAACTTAATGCATTTCTTAAATCTCCGTGCCGATTCCCATGCTCAATATGAAATCCAAGTTTATGCAAACATTATGCTAGATATTGTAAAACAATGGGTCCCTTTTACTTATGAGGCTTTTATGCAATACCGAAAAGAAGGTGCTCGCTTTTCAAAAAATGGGTTGATGGCTTTGAAAAAAATAGTGAAAGGACAATCTGTTAGCCAAGAAGAAAGTGGTATGACAAAACGAGAATGGCAAGAATTTACGGAACAACTTGATCTACCTTTGTAGACCCTCTATAAGAAAGTTACCAACTTGGAACAAAAAGACAAAAATAAAACGTTTCGGGGAGTCAGTCACCTTATGCCATCAACGACGCTTATGTTAGCCCCGTGGGATGCAGCTATTGTCTTAAAACAAGATGGATCCTTTGAAGCCTCTCTTCCTCAAATTCACGGAGATTATATTCCGGAAAATGTTATCTTAGGTGCAGCTCTTGCTTATGCTCTTCGCAATGAAGACCTCTGTGCCCTGATTCGTGAAAACTTCGAACGAGAATCCGCAGCGGAGGCGCGTTCTATCGAACAGTGATTAGAAACAAATCTCTGCTTTCAAGTTTTTTAACTAAGTGTGAAATCTTTATTTACTGTCTACTTTCTTATTGAGGTGTGTTATGTTTTCCAGGATTATTTTTTCTCTTCTTACAACATCACTTTTGATTGTTCCATCAGTATTTGCCATGGAACAAATAGATGATACCCGGGCATCGCGTACAACTAAAAAAGAAAAACCAGGAACGGCAAGGAAAAGATATGAAGCTAAGAGGGATGAGGGAAGAACTGCAAACTTCTTAGCTATTTTAGATTTATACAAGGATCAAGCTGATCATCATCAACATATGAAAGATTTATTAACGCAGCTACCAGAAGAAGAAACAAGTAAATTTGTTGAGAGTGAGGAGTTACCTTCGATAATTGAAGCTCATCGTAATTATGCCTCAAAATATGCTGAGTTTGTTAAAACAAGAGAAGAACTTTTGAATGCCCATAAGAGTTCAGTCTTGCCCCTAATTGCATCTTTATACCATGCTGCTGTTTCTGTGACCTTAGAAGTTGATGCTACTTTTGAAAATTTTCAGAATCTGTATAATGTAATCCTTAACATGGAAGAAATTTTTCTTGAACGAAAGGGTACTACCGCTAAAAAATTCTCTTACAAGAGAGAAATGCACGAGGATGAATTGCACTTTTATACCCGCATTCAAAGAAAAATATTAGAGGATTTTAGTTCCGATCTCCCTAAATTATATGACTTATTAATTGATGAATCAAAATGCATCAAAAAGTTACACATGCATCCTTTAGGGGAAAAAAAATCTGCTTCTGTCATTGCTTTCTGTGATGATCTTATCCGAAATAAATATAAATTTCCCTCTTTGGAAAGTCTTTCAGTCCCTACCCTTAGCGCTACAGAATCCGAGGAGTCTGAAGAATCGATCCCAAATCCACCTTCTAAGAAAAATACGAAAAAGAATGCTCGAAAAAAACTTAACCGCCGCAATGCCGCGCAAATAACAGGTCCTCAAAAACAAAGCCAAGACCCTGCACCAGCTACCTCACTACAAGTACCCGATATCACTGAGCCTCGAACAGACGATACGTCTCAAAGTGGAGAGACTTCGGTTTCTTTTCCAGGTAAGGAAGAACCAGAGACCGACACACCACCGGAGCCTAAGAACGAGAGAAAAAATAAAAAACAAAGCCTAACTCTCGAAGTGAATGCAATTGCATCCCCATCTTCACTTCCTGAACCGATACTATCTGAAAAAGCCAGTGATCTCGTAGAAGAGAAAACATCTTTTCAAGCACCTGAAGTTTCTACTATTCCTCAAAGGGAGTTATCTCCCAACGATGATGCAAATTTAGAAATTGAATTGAAAAAACGACATGAAGATGATCGTAAAGCCAAAATAGCTCTAAAGCAAAACAAGAATGTTTCAAAAAAAGGAAAAGGAAAAGAGGAAGAGAAAGAAAAGGAATGCGAAAACAAAAGTGATCCTATGATCAATTCACATAATCACGCATTCTTAACTCGAATATTATATTCGCCCGTTTACCCCAATCTTCGTTGGAGGGATATTATAACCCTTTTTACGAGCCCATCTGGATTTAAGGGAAAGGTTTTAGGGACAAAAAAAGGCGCAGCGCATACTTTTGTGGTTTTTCTATATTTCAAAAACGGCGAGCTTACCGGTTTTCTTTCTGAGAATGACTTCAACCTTCGCAAGCAAAATGCACTTCCAGAGCTTTATAAGAATCGCACTTATCTTCGCGACAATAAGAAGCTAGAATGTTACAAAATAAGTGAAGAGGAGAGCATTGCAACAACATCTTTTACGCTCCACAATCCTCATCCGGAACCTTTTGCTTATCGAGACTTGGTTCAGAGATTACAAGAACAACTATTTCTTCTCGGCATAACTTCTGAAACAGTTAAAGAATTTAGGAACTAGGAGGTTTTAAGAACGTCTTGCCCTGGCTTGTGTGCCCTAAGATTTTCTGTAGCATATTGATTTTGCATAATAATTTTCTTTGATGTAAAATCAAAGGGTTCGCAAGGAATTTGACATTTCTTAATTTCGTATTAAAATGCAAGTTGCCTACGTAGAGTGGGTATCATAACAAAAAGGAGGCGTATAATGTCCGTTTCCAATTATCTCTTAAGTCTTAAACGTAAGTATGAATACCTCAACTATCTCATTCAGGATGAGCTATCGCGACCGTTACCCGATTCTCTCAGACTGTTTAGCCTGAAGCTCAAACGGCTTCGTCTCAAGGAAAAAATTTATAGCCTCGGCTAAGATTTTTCCTTCCCAGAACTTTCTTTCTCCGTAAAAGAGCCCAACAGTCTTGTTGGGCTTTTTTTAGATGATGCGGCGCCTCCTTCACCCCAACAATTCATTAGGTTTTTTATATTTCCATATTAATACCTTGTAAAAGGTGAAAATAGTACTTATATGTCTTTTAATGGTAATTAATTATAGGTGAAATGATGTTTAATAAAATTTTAAGTTTATCTTTTATCTCTTCATTATCCCTCTCCTCGGCTTTATATGCAATTGGTGCGGGTGTCTTTCCGACGTTTGATGATGGAACAGTTCTTCTTAGATCCGAGTCTCATGGCAATGTGAAAGTTTGGATGGATCATGGTGGTCCTCAAGATCCACGAGATGGAGGTAACAAACGTATAACTGCAACCAGAAGAGGTAATGAAAAAACTGCATTTACATTTCCATTTCGGGATGATCAGTTAGCTCGAGCGCGTTATGTGGACCATGCTTCTTCACGGATGTACTTTCCCCATTTAGCGGGAGATAAACCATCTATTGAAGAGCTGATTCATAATGGAAATGTGTTAAAAACTAGATTTCCCAATTTTCCCCTGGGAGAAACAGACTATAAATATGTTGACGCACAACTACTTTTAACAGCTGCTTTGGGGAATGGTCTGCTTCCTGGAACGAACGAACCTATGGATCCTCGCTTTATTGCGCGTATCAGAAAAGATGCAAATCAACTTGGCGGCGGCGTCCTTCAAGCCTTTATTCGTTCTCCAAAAAGCGCTGCTCCTATAAGACCTTTTGTGGTTCCTCCTGTAAACGTAGTGACCCCTCCCCCAGCCGTTCCTACAAGAGCTGCTCCTCCTTCATCTAAACGATCTAGAAGAGCAGCAATGGCTTCTAGGAGGAGAGCTGCGAATAGAACAAAGCGTACATCGAGAAGGAAATCTGTATCTCAGTCAAGACGTATTCGTCAGCAAAGACATGCATCTAGGCTAAGACACGTCCGTCAACAAAGACGTATGTCTAGGAAAAGTCACATTCGTAAACAAACGCGTGTGTCTAGAAGGTCAAGACATATTTCTACCCGTCGGAGATCACGGTAAAAATATTAAGCTTTTCTTTTAGAAAGCTTATTCCCAAAAAAAGCCCAACAGTAATGTTGGGCTTTTTTAATTTCATAATACATTTTCTTCACTACAGAATTAACTTATTATTATATTTTCACTTTTTTATTGAAAAACAAGGAAGCAACTCCTATATAGAAGTTGCGTTGTAATTTTGCTGTGGGTTTTTATTATGGTTTATAGAGTTTTAAGTTTTATTTTTTTAGCTATTTTTTCTCTCTCTTCAAGTCTATATGCGGGCACAGGTGTTCTTTTTACCTTTGATGATGGCACCTGTCTTCCTGGGGGAGAATTCCGTAATAATATTAAAGTTTGGTCGGATTGTGGCGGAGGCCAAGACCCACAAGATCGGGGTGATAATCGTAGAACGGCTCTCAGAGAAGCTAATGAAGAAACTGCGGGAACGTTCAATCTTACATATAACCAAGTCGCTGCAGCACCCTCTGTTATTCATAATCATCGCGTTGGCTCTTATGAGCTGTTTTTTGTCCATCTCTCCGGAAGTAAACCTTCCATCCAAGAAATTATTAATAATGGAAGAGACGCACACGGAAATTTGCTCCCAAAGGTAGAAAAGATAGACTACATGTATGTCGATGCCCAAGCTCTTGTAAATGCGGCTCGAGGCAATGGCATCATGCCTGGAACAAGCGATCCCATGTTTGGCCCTTTTATAGCCTGTATCAAAAAAGATGCACGCAATCCTGTGGGCGCCCTTAATACCCTTATTAATTCTCCAAAGAGACCTGCTCCTATAAGGCCACTTCCCGTAAAAGCAGCCCCTCCTGTAAAGGCTGCAGCTCCAACGACGCGCCGCGCTACTGGAAGGAAAAAATCTGCTCCAAGAGTCAGACGTGCCTCCCGGAGAACGGCTGTTCACAAGACAAGACGTGTATCTAGGCCAAGAAGGGGAGTTCGTCAGAAAAAGCGTGTATCTAGGAAAACACATATTCGTAAACAAAGCCGTAGGTCTAGAAGGTCAAAGCGTATTTCTAGACGCCGGAGATCACGGTAAAAAATATTAAGCTTTAGAAAAAAGCTGCAATACCTCTCCTCCTTGTGGGAGAGGTCGCCCGAAGGGCGAATGAGGGGAAAAAAGCAATCAGAAAATGCGAGGTGATAAGATACCCATATACAGCCTCAATCATCTCCCATTTTCAGCGCCGCAAGGAAGGCGGATTGGGGGATTTCGACATTCCCGATTTGACGCATACGCTTTTTCCCCGCTTTTTGCTTTTCAAGCAACTTTCGTTTACGAGTGATATCCCCACCATAACATTTAGCTGTCACGTCTTTGCGTAAAGCCGAAACGGTCTCACGAGCGATCACTTTTCCACCAATCGCCGCTTGAATAGCAATTTTAAAGAGCTGGCGGGGAATAAGGTTTTTCAACCGTTCACAAAGGGCACGCCCTCGACTTTCGGCGTGCGCTCGATGAACAATTGTGGAAAGGGCATCTACCGGATCGCCATTGACGAGAATTGAAAGCTTAACAAGTTCGCCTTCCTCATAACCATCCACCTGATAATCAAAGCTCGCATAGCCTCGACTTACAGACTTCAAACGATCATAAAAATCAAAGACAACTTCATTAAGGGGTAAACGATAAACAACCAAAGCCCGCTTCCCAACATAGGTAAGATCCAACTGGACGCCTCGCCGTTCCGTACAAAGGGTAAGGATAGAGCCTAAATAATCATCAGGAACAAGGATCGTTGCCTTAATCCAGGGTTCTTCCATCTTTGCGATTTTGACCACATCGGGCATGTCAGCCGGATTATGAAGCTCAATCACTGTGCCATTGGTCATATAAAGCTTATAGACAACACTGGGAGCGGTTGTCACCAAATCCAAATTAAACTCTCGTTCAAGTCGTTCTTGAATAATTTCCAAATGGAGAAGCCCTAAAAACCCGCAACGGAAACCAAGTCCCAAGGCAGCCGAACTTTCAGCTTCAAACATAAAGCTGGCATCATTCAGTCTCAACTTCCCAAGACTGTCTCGCAAATGATCAAAATCAGCAGCATCTGCCGGGAAAAGACCACAAAACACAACAGGAACGCTCGGTTTAAATCCAGGCAATGGTTCAGCAGCGGAACGTTTTTCTTCTGTTACCGTATCTCCCACGTTACAATCGCTAACCGCTTTAATGCCAGCCGTGAAAAAACCTATCTCCCCAGGATGAAGAGCCCGCAGCGTTTCTCGTTTTGGGGTAAAAACACCTACCTGATCAACTTGATAAACAGACCCAGTCGACATCATCTTAATCTTCATGCCAGGCTTTAAAAGCCCTTCCACGATGCGTACAAGAATGATAACCCCCAAATAGGCATCATACCAGCTATCAACCAAAAGAGCCTTCAGAGGAGCATCTAACGTCCCTTTTGGAGGGGGCAGCCGATGCACGATTGCTTCTAAAACCTCTGGAATGCCGAGTCCTGTTTTTGCCGATACAAGTAAGGCATCACTCGCGTCAATTCCAATCACATCTTCGATTTGCTCCTTCACCCGATCCGGTTCAGCCGCAGGTAAATCAACCTTGTTCAAAATAGGAATAATTTCATGATTATTATCGACGGCTTGGTAGACATTTGCCAGCGTTTGAGCCTCGACGCCCTGGCTCGCATCCACAATCAGCAATGATCCCTCACAAGCTGCAAGCGAGCGGCTAACTTCATAGGCAAAGTCCACATGGCCAGGAGTGTCCATCAAATTGAGCTGATAGGTTTCTCCATTTTTGGCTTTATATTGAAGACGGACAGTTTGGGCTTTAATGGTGATGCCCCTCTCCCGCTCAATATCCATTGTGTCGAGGACTTGCTCTTTGAGCTCGCGATCTGTGAGACCTCCACACAATTGGATAAGCCGGTCAGCTAAGGTTGATTTTCCATGATCGATATGGGCAATAATCGAAAAGTTTCGGATGTGGTTTAAATCCATCATTGACGTAATACTCCGCCCGTACTTTGGGCCACTGAAGAAATGATTTTTTGGGAAATAGCTTGAATCTCTTCCTCCGTCAAAGTGCGGTCCTGAGGTTGGAGGGTTACACGAATAGCGATAGACTTTTTATCATCCTCAAGCGTAAAGACGTCAAAAAGATTAATGCCTTTGATGAGGACAGGATCTGCTTTTTGGACAGCTTTGATAAGATTTTCTGCAAGGATATTTTTATCAAAAACAAAGGCAAAATCTCTTTCCACCCTTTGGTAAGGGGATAGAGTTAATTTAGATTTAGACTTCCGCTTTAATAGAGGAATGCGATCAATAAAGATCTCAAAGGCAACGACAGGTCCTTTCACATCGTAATCTTTAAGGATACGAGGATGTAGTTCACCAAAATATCCTAAAACATTGGGACCCAATTTCAAAGTTGCTGAACGGCCGGGATGATACCACAAAGGTGCAGTTTGATCGTATTGAACCGCTATCCCAGAGAGAACATAAATAATATCCGCTTTTATGTCATAAATATCAACAGGACGCTTCTTCTCAAGCCAATGGTCAGAATGAAGAACACCTGCTCTTATGCCACTGACCATCATGTGTTGACCTTGAGGTGTGGGGTCGGAAAATTGGGGACCCACCTCAAAAAGGCCTACCGCTTCGGCTCCTCGATTTTGATTCAAGAGAAGAGCCTTCAATAAATTTGGCAAAAGGCTAGGGCGCATCGTATCAAGGTCTTGGCTAATGGGATTTAGCAAAACAAGATTTTCAGGAGCCCCTCCAAAGAGCTCTGTGTCTTTGTGCTCCATAAAAGACCAAGTAATAACTTCCGTAAGTCCACGATTGGCAAGCTTCGCGCGCGCAACAAAACGCTGTTCTTGAAGGAGAGATAAAGGTTTTTGTTCGGGTCGATCTTCATAAGGAGTGGACGGAATTTTATCATATCCTTCAACCCTCAACACTTCCTCGACAAGGTCAGCTTCTTGCTCAACATCGGGACGCCATGTTGGAGTCACAACGGTTAAATTGTTCCCCTGCCCTTTCACCTCAAACCCCAAGTTTGTTAAAACATCTTGAGCTCGTTGAGATGAAACTTCTAGTCCTCCCAAAGTTTTAATACGAGAGGGTTCAAAAGTAAGAGAAGCCCTTAAATCAGGTTCTTTTCCAGCAATAATAACGTCACTCGCGTCTCCGCCACAAATCTCAAGAATCATTTGAGTCGCAGCTTCAAGACCTGGAAGGGTTGACGCGGGATCTACGCCTCGTTCAAAGCGATAACGGGAATCACTTAAGATCCCCAGGCTTCGTCCTGTTATGGCTATGCGAATAGGATCAAAAAAGGCTGATTCTAAAAAGATTGTATGAGTCGCATCACCACATCCTGTGCTTTCGCCACCCATAATACCGGCCAAAGAAATGACCCCTGAATCGTCGGCAATGACAGTCATATCATCGGAAAGCGTATAGGTTTTCCCATCCAGTGCTATGAAGCTTTCGCCTTCTTTAGAGAGACGAATGTTTAGGTTCCCCTTAAGTTTATCTGCATCAAACACATGAAGAGGCCGGGCCCGGTCATGGGTAAAGAAATTGGTGATATCCACCAAAGCCGAGATGGGACGCAGCCCTATCGCTTCAAGCTTTTTCTGCAGCCACAAAGGACTAGAACCATTTTTAAGTCCGCGTATGACTCTTCCCGTGAAATAGGGACAGGCTTCGGGATCCGTCTTTAAGGAGATAGGACAGGGATAAGAACCTTTTATTCTTTCAACTTTTAAAGGCTGAAGCTTCCCAATTCCTGTTGCGGCTAAATCGCGCGCAATACCGTACACACCAAGGCAATCGCCTCGATTGGGGGTAACTTCAATTTCAATAAGAATATCGTCAAACCCAATCCATTTTGCATATGGTTCGCCAACTGGGGCGTCTCTATCAACTTCGATGATACCCTCTGCTCTCTCACCCAGATGAAGCTCTTCCGCAGAACACATCATGCCAAAACTTTCTACATCACGAACTTTCCCGACTTTCAGGACTTGCTTAGTCGAAGGGATAACATCTCCAGGACGGGCTAGCACAGCTTTCAGGCCTTTACGCGCATTAGGTGCTCCGCAAACAACTTGAATGACTTCGGTCCCTGTATTAACACGGCAAACTTGTAGACGATCCGCATTGGGATGCTTCTCTGCTTCCAGGATTTCACAAATTTTAAAGGGCGCGAGCGCCTCTGCTTTGTTTTCGACCTTATCAACAACGAGCCCCAGAGCCGTCAATTTTTCTAGAATTAACTCGAGCGATGCTTCTGTTTCCAAATGATCTTTTAACCAAGATAAGGTAAATTTCATGTCTTACTCCCGTGACTCAGGTTCGAAACCATAATAACCAACCCACCTTAAGTCTGATTCAAAAAAGAGGCGTAAATCTTCAATTCCATATTTCAACATCGCAATACGCTCAAGCCCCATACCAAAGGCAAAACCTTGGTAAACATCAGGATCAATGTTACAATTACGCAAAACGTTAGGATGCACCATTCCACATCCTAAGATCTCTAGCCAACTGTTCCCTTTCCACCAAATGTCCACTTCGGCTGAAGGTTCTGTAAAAGGGAAATAGCCCGGACGAAAGCGCAGCTTTAAATTTGGATCTTCAAAAAAATGACGACAAAATTCTTCGAGACACCCCTTCAAATGACCCATATGGGTCTTTGTATCAACCACGAGTCCCTCAATCTGGTGGAACATGGGTGAGTGGGTTGCATCAGAATCGGACCGATAGGTGCGCCCCGGAGCAATAATTCGGAGGGGTGGCTTTTCATTGAGCATGGTACGGATCTGTACAGGCGAGGTGTGAGTTCGCAATACAACAGGTTGGCCATCTGCTGAGGAAGGAGGTAGATAAAAAGTATCTTGCTCTTGCCGTGCGGGATGTTCTAACGGAATATTGAGAGCCGTGAAGTTGTAAAAATCTTCTTCAATATCGGGCCCCTCTGCCACTACAAAACCCACCTGCCCAAAGATATGGATGGCCTGGTCCATAACATGACTCAAAGGATGAATCGTTCCTTTTAATACCGGTCTAGGAGGTAACGTCACATCAAGCGTTTCTATCGCCAGACGGGCATTGAGGCTGTCGACTTCCAATTGTGTTTTTCGTTGATCTAATGCGTTCGTTAAAGTCTCTTTGACGGCATTCAGTTCAGCCCCAATCGTCCGTCGCTCTTCAGGCGTTTTCTGGCCAAGCTCTTTCATAAGAAGAGTCAATTCACCCTTCTTCCCTAAAGCAGCGACGCGCAGCTCTTCTAATTCCTGAAGAGTGGAGATTTTCTCTATGTCTGCCAAAAAGTTATGTCTTAACTGCTCAATTTTATTCATTGAAAGCCCTTTATCACAAAATCTGTACCCTTATAGCATGAGAAAGGTATTCCAAGCCAAGAGGAATCGAGTGGATAATTATGATTTTAATGGTTTAATTTTTGAGTATTGGTATGATGTAACTAAACTTACCTCATCCCACACATGGTGTTGTATCCGAAATCTAGGAAATATTTTCAGTTTTTTATAAAAACGCCCTTTGAAGGTACTGACAACTGACATATTCATTTTTGGATCGAATCTGTCGAATCTGTCAGTTGTCAGTACGTACCCCAACCTTATTTTCGAATTGTTTGATTTGATGTTTGAAAACCTTTTGAAGAGATACTTGTGAACTGGATCCTCGGCCAAGGAACTGGGATGGTAGGAATTGACAGAGCCTATATAAATCTTATACCAACTCATATTATGGTGTTTCTTTGAAAGGCTTTAGAATATGTTCCATCGTCACATCCGTTTTTCCTTATTATCTGCAACTTTCCTCCTCGGATCTTCTTCTTTACTTTTCGCCATGGAAAAGGCTCCTGAAGAAGATGAAAGATGTTCAATTACTTGCACAGCCATAATTCCCTATCAATCTCCGGAAGACATTCTTTGGCCTTCACAACGTCGTCTAAAAATTCTCACTTACGAAGATCACGATAGCTTTGAGCTAATAGAATCCTTTAAGAATCCTATCCCCCAAACAAATAGCGACCTTGATGAGATCCAACCTCGTCTTCAAGCTCCGCTTGTTGCAGAGCTTCCATTGGGGAAGTACCTATTTTTAAAAAATCTATCTGATCGTTGGGATGGTTTTAATCCTACTCTTTTTGTCGGTGTTTTAGAAAATGGGACAAAAGTATTTATTAAAAAAACAGTAGATATTGTTGATGAAGAAACACATAGCATTTTTAGACGGTATAAGGGTGCAGAAGCCATCCCTGAACTTGTCGCGCCAAGGGTTGCCAGAGCTTATTTTGATGCACCAACATTACCTCCTACCGAGCTTATACAGGGAAAGAATGGTCAATACGAGCTTAGACAATATTTTATCGATGATGCCCTTCCCGAGGACTTAGAGGACAAAGAGTTAGAGAAGCTTGCTAGGGCGCTCTATTTGCATCCCGAAGTGTTTAACCGTCCAGTTGGGTTTATAGATTCATTTATCCTGGAAACGGTTTTTCTTTATAATTTAGACGACCGTTCGGAGAAAAACATAAACGGGCAAATTCAAAAAATTTTATATTTGTTGGAGAAAACGCCCAAAGAATGTGGGCCTCCCCATTTGTTTAAAAGTCAACTAACCCTTTTTAATGAATTTTATGCAGCAGACGACCGCAATGTTACGAATCTTCTTTTGATCCCTCCTTCTGAAAATAGGAAAAAGTGGACATTCTTTAGCATCGATTACCAAGAAACCTATGATTATAATCCTGAAACGGGTCAAATTGTGAACAATAGTGACAATGAAGATGAAAAGTCAGATCAAGTTAAAACTTTTGCATTTCTTTCTGCCCTAAGGAAGCTTGGTTATTTATCTAGAATATACAGAAGTTTCTTTAAGGAGGCCGAAGCTCTCGCACCTGAACATTATGACGAAAATTACTTTGCCGCGATGACCAAATATCAAAATGAGCTCTTAAGTTCTTTCCATGGAAGAGCTATAGATGATCTCAACTATGTTTCTTCGACGTTGGTGAATAGTCACAGGTTTAATATTCTTACGATAAAAAACTCATTGCCAAATTTAATAAGAGGGCTTCCTTGTTTTAGAACTCTTCGGAAGGCTCACGCCCACCTTTCTCAGGATTAAAGTGATCCGGGTACTTGTTAGGAACTGATGCCCAAGCATCGGCATCAGGGAGAGGTGCCTTTGGCCAGGCAATATTCGGCCATAATTTGGCGTATTGAGCATTGAGCTCAACCCACTTTTCCATGCCCGCATCCTTATCGGGATGAATGGCTTCTATGGGACATTCAGGTACACAGACACCGCAATCAATGCACTCTTCCGGATTAATGACGAGCATATTTTCCCCTTCATAAAAACAATTAACAGGGCAAACTTCGACACAATCCGTGTATTTGCATTTGATGCAGGCTTCAGTAACAACGTAGGTCATGGCTAACTCAACAACATGCTGTCATCATCGAGTTCAACACCACTCTTCTTATGAAAAAGATCAAGAAGGTCAGGAACGGTGAGACCTTTGCGCTCTTCGTCTCGCACATCAAAAATAACACGCCCCTCATCAAGCATTACCGTACGATTCCCAAGCTCAAGAGCCTGATGCATACTGTGCGTTACCATCAGCGCCGTCAGTTGATTCTCATCTACAATTTCGCGGGTAAGATCTAAAATAAACGCAGCCGTTTTAGGATCAAGGGCTGCTGTATGTTCATCAAGGGCAATAATCTTCATGGGCTCTAGAACGGCCATGATAAGGCTCACGGCTTGCCTTTGCCCTCCTGAAAGCAGACCGATGGGATCGTGTAGACGGTTTTCAAGACCAAGCTTTAAACGACTAAGCTGGGAACGGAATTTTTCGCGGTGCTCTTTATTAAGAGCCATTTTAAATGTCCTTTTTCTCCCACGCTTCATGGCAAGCGCCATGTTTTCCTCAATGGTAAGGTTAGCACACGTTCCTGCCATAGGATCTTGGAAAACACGAGCCACGAAAGGAGCTCTTTGCCAAGAAGGAAGAATTGTTACATCTTGATCGTCAATGGAAATCGTTCCCCTCTCGGGAAAGACATCTCCACAAAGGGCATTGAGAACCGTAGATTTACCAGCCCCATTTCCACCAATCACAGATACAAAGTCCCCTTTTTTGATATTAAGGGTGACTCCCCGCAAGGCCCTTGTTTCCATGGCCGTTCCACGATTAAAGGTCACGTGTAAATCAGTTAAGCGAATCATGCTTGGCCTCTTGAGGCTTTAAAGTCAAGAATTTTGGCCCTCAGTTTTGGAGTCACCATCGCAAGCCCCACAATAACGGCCGTTACGAGTTTGAGATCCTGGGCTTGGAGACCTAAAAAGCTCACATTCAGGGCCACAGCAATGGCAAGGTGATAAAAAATGGATCCAAGGATACAAGCAATAAGAGCCATCAGAATGACTTTGGGATTGAAAATCGCCTCTCCTACAATGACGGCTGCTAGACCGACGACAATCGTTCCAACCCCTGAAGTTACATCAGCGAAACCCGCATATTGCGCGTAAATAGCGCCCGCAAGGGCAACAAGCCCATTACTGAGCGAAATACCAAAAAGAATTTGGCGATTAACAGCAATCCCTTGAGCTTTAGCCATTCGGGAATTCGCACCTGTCGCCCGCATTGCAAGTCCTTTTTCAGAACTCAAAAAACGATAAATAAGGAGCAATACAAAACCTGCAATAACAAACGTAGCCAAAGGCAAAATGTAATGACGCAGATAGGATATATTTTCAAGAGATGAGAGATTTTCGAGAGGTGTGAAAATCGTTTTCTCCCCTAAAAGAGCAATATTTGGACGTCCCATAATCCGCAAATTAATTGAATAAAGAGCTGTCATGGTTAAGATACTGGCGAGAAGGTGAAGAATATTCCACCGAACACTTATCCATGCCGTCGTAAAGCCTGCCATCATGCCCGCCAAAATAGCACAACCTGTGGCCATCCATGGATCAACTCCAGAGACAATAAGGATTGCACAAACGGCTGCTCCTAAAGGCAAACTTCCATCGACTGTTAGATCAGGAAAGTCCAAAATCCGAAAGGATAGAAGAACTGCTATGGCCACAAGGCCATAGATAAAACCAATTTCTAAGGCGCCCATGAATTGAATTAAATTCACGTCAAAAACTCCATTTCTTAATAAAAGTGAGCTTGGGTTTGAACAGACTCAGGAAGGACAATATTTAGCTTCTCAAGTGCATGTCGATTGATGAATATATCGATTGTACTCGGAGATGCAACGGCTATTTCAGAAGGATCTCTACCATTTAAGATTTCAGCAACTACTTCCCCCGTTTTATGGCCTGTTTTAAGATAACTATATCCTACACAAGCAAATGCGCCATCTTTCACCGATCCACCATCTGCAGTGAAAAGAGGAAGGTTATGCTTGAGGGCTAGAGAAGCAACTGACGACATAGCCGAAACAATCATATTGTCTAAAGGTATATAAATAGCATCGACCTTACCAACAAGCTGGAGAACGGCAGCTTGAATCTCCGAGGATTTATAAGGAGTCGACTCGACAAGGTTAAATCCCTGAGCCTTTGCTACTTTACGAATCGTTTCTAAGGAAGAAACAGACCCATTATCTCCTGGGTTATATAGAAGACCAATTGTTTTAGCAGTCGGAAGAACTGTTTTAATAAATTCCACCTGTTCTTTAATGGGAGGAGCATCCATCACTCCTGTAACTTTTCCTTTATGATCGTTGAGGGAAGAGACAAGACCTGCAGCAATTGGATCTGTCACCGCACTGAAAACGATGGGTGTAGAATCCTTACCTACCGTTTTGACCATTGTTTGAGCAGACGGTGTGGTAATAGCCACAATCACATCCGGCTTAAGACCAGCAAATTGACGTGCAATTTGACTGGCTGTCGCTGCATTTCCTTGGGCATTTTCAAAATTGACGGTCAGATTTTTCCCTTGCCTATACCCTTTTTTAGCTAACTCCTCCAGCAGCCCTTGGCGCACAGCATCTGCTGCCACATGTTCAACATATTGGGTAACGGCAATGTGCTTTGGAGGAGAGTCTGCTAAAGAACTGTAATTCAGTGAAAGAGAGAGGAGAAGAGCATTGAGTGTCTTCTTTACGACGTTCGCATTTGACATGATAAAATCCTATTTATAAGTGGGTTCAAAAGGTTAATGTTTCTTATGTTCCCGCTTCTAAATCGTAAAAAGGACATGATCTTCTCCATTCATTGAATAGGGTATCATAGAAACATAAATTTATGAACAAAGTCAATCGAAAGCTTAGTGGCCAATTTTCACATAGGACAATGAAGTTGTGAGGAATCATGACTGAAGCATACAACAATAGAACTAAAAATTTATTTGCTAAAACCGGAGGTAGCAGCTTTGATAAGACTTAAATTTGTAATTTATGGTTTTTTTGCGATTACATGAAGTGAATCATACTTCTCATCAACTGAAACAGTTATATCCTCAAAACCTGCACTGGATAAGGTATTAACTAAGCTAAAAACATGTTTGTCCTGGTAAAAATCATTGACAAGTTCCTCAAAATGCTGAGCATATTTTTCTTCGGTTAAATAAAGGCTATTATCCTTTTTATAAGGAAGAACAAGCCCCCTCGGTTCTTTTACAAACTTAAAAGGAGGAAGGCTATGGAAACGTATTTTACCCATGTGCCTCCATATGCAATCTCTCTCGCTGCTATAAGTAAAAAAGCAGGCTAAGCTTTTGAATTCAAATGCTCCTCCTGATTTTAAGGCGTTATAATAGGCCTTTGCTAATTCAACACGCCCACGTGGTATACTAGCGTTCTCTCCCTTTTTACCTGGCATGATAGTTCCAAGATCCAAGCCAATACGCTCAAAGAGAACTCTTGTATATTTATCAGGCGTGAGTCGTTGAATTAAAGATAAATCCCATCCACTACCATTTATATCTACATTTGGAATAGGATTAATGGATAGACGCTTGGGGTGATCGTGGGTGTGGGTTAGGCCTCCAACGATGAGCTCTTCTCCGAGGAATCCTTTATCAATATTAGTTGCTAATACTTGATCGGGTTGTGCCTCAAGGGGTTGAGGAGAAGTAACTCGAACAACTCCACCTATATCTTCTTCTTTTTGTCCCTCCATGGCAAAGGCTTGGGAAGAGGAAAGAATGACACAACTTGCTAATAAATAAGAAATATATTTTATTTTCATAACATTGGCACCTTAATTAATGTACTTACAAAATAGGGATAATTTATAAAATTTCAAGAAAAGATTTTTAAAACAACAACGCCGTCAAAAAATAGTTCGCAATGAGAATGAGAATTGACGCTGACACAACGGCTGACGTTGTTGCCTTTCCAACCCCGATCGCGCCTCCCTTTGAATTAAAGCCATGATAGCAACCCATGAGTGAAATGATGAAACCAAAGGCAGCAGCTTTGATGAGTCCCGAAGTGACATCTCCTAACTGCAAAAAGTCAAAAGTTTGTTTAAGATAGGAAGCAGGATTAAAGCCAAGACGGTAGACGCTTACGATGTAACCTCCAAATACACCAATCGTATCTGCAACAAGAACGAGAAGAGGCAGCACAACCACCCCTGCCAAAAGTCGAGGGGCAATAAGGTATTTTTGAGGATTTGTCGAAAGGGTGATCAGTGCGTCGATTTGCTCAGTCACACGCATGGTTCCAATTTCTGCAGCCATAGCTGCTCCAATGCGGCCCGATATCATAAGCCCTGCAAGGACAGGTCCCAGCTCTCGGGTCATGGAAAGGACGACAACGCTTGCAATTGCATTTTCAGCGTTAAAACGAGAAAATCCTGTATAACTTTGAAGGGCGAGAACCATTCCTGTAAAAAAGGCTGTTAAACCCACAACCGGCAAAGATAAATACCCAATTTCCCAAAACTGACGTAGGATTTGGCGCATATAATAAGGGGGCTGCAATCCTTGAATAAGTGAATTAATTAGGAAGAGGGTCAAACGTCCAGTCGAAGCTAGGAAATCTAAGGAGACGCGACCAATACTCGCAAGAGCCCATACCATCAAGCGACTCCTTTTGTTTTTTGGGTGTTAAGATAAAATCGCTCAAACCGTGTGCCAATACGGGTGAAGAGTTCCCAAGAAACCGTCCCCGCCTTTTCAGCAAGTTTATCGGCGTGGATGTTATCTCCAAAAAGCTCGACCCAATCACCGGCATGAATTTGAGGTGAGGGAACATCCGTTACATCGATGGTAAATAAGTCCATGGAAATCCTTCCCACAACTGGCAATACATGCCCATCAAAATAAACTTCTCCGCGATTGCTAAGGCTTCTTAAATAGCCATCCGCATATCCTACACCGACAGTTGCAATCCGAGAAGGCCGCATTGCAATAAACGTGGCATCATACCCAATGGATTCCCCACGAGCGATTTCATTGATTTGTAAAATTTGAGCGTATGCCTTAAGGGCAGGTTTTAATGTATAATCACCATGAGCCACGGTTGAGCGGCATCCTGTCAGAGCCAAACCTGCACGGATTAAATCATAATGATATTCAGGAGCTATAAAGAACCCCCCACTTCCTGAAAGGCTCGCAAGCGCAAAAGGAAAACGACTTTGTATGGTCTCAAATAAAAGGCGTTGAGTTTCATTCATGGGGTGGGTGCTTTGATAAGCACAGGCAAGATGACTCATCACACATACGATTTCTGTATGAGAGAGGTCAGCTAAATCTAGGCTTTTGATATGTTGTGAAGGAATCCCCGTTCGGGTCATACCCGTGTCAAAATGAAGCGCAGCTTTGAGGCACTTTTGCTTTTTCCTAGAAAACGTATTCCAAACTTGAACTTGCGCAGGATCGCTGAGGACTGGAATAAGATTAAAACGGGCATAGACAGCTTCGTCTCCTTCCCGAAGTCCATTCAATACATAAATGGAAGCATCTTCCCCTACAAAGCACTTAAGCTCAATCGCTTCGGTCAAATGAGCCAGAAAAAAATGGCGACACCCTATCTGATAAAGATGAGAGGAAACTTCTTTGACTCCCATGCCATAAGCATTTGCCTTAAGGACGGCAGCACAAAAAGCTCCTTTTCTGAGTCGAGCACAAAGGGTGCGATAGTTGTGAGACACAGCATCCAAGTCAATGACCAAGGCCAAAGGAACAGAGGGCGGTTGGGGGAAGCTGACCTTAACCATAATTCACCGCTAAGTGGGCAGGATCTGCCAGGTCAGAAAATTTCGTAAGCCTCCCTTCAAAGTGAAGTTTCACAGTGCTAATGGGGCCATGCCGTTGTTTAGCAATGATGACTTCCGCCATATTGGCAACCGTATTCAAGGACCTTTCCCATTCAGCAATCTTGTCATCGCTTCCTGTAGGCCTTTTCCGTGAGAGATAGTATTCCTCACGATAAACGAACATAACCACATCGGAATCTTGCTCGATAGAGCCTGATTCTCTGAGATCAGAAAGTTGGGGTCTTTTATCATCGCGTTGTTCTACAGCACGAGAAAGCTGAGAAAGAGCAAGTACGGGGACATTGAGTTCCTTGGCGAGAGCTTTAAGACCCCGCGTAATTTCAGAAAGTTCTTGAACACGGTTGTCCGCAGATTTCTTTCCAGGAGAGGAGAGAAGTTGAAGATAGTCGATGACAATCATCCCAAGACCTTCTTGCCGTTTGAGGCGCCTAGCGCGTGTTCTTAAGGCAGGAACGGAAAGAGCAGGCGTATCATCAATAAAAAAAGGCAAAGAATTCAATCTATTTGAAACTTCTACAAGACGGGGAAAGTCTGATTTGCCGATGTCACCCCTGCGAATAAGGTCTGAGGAAAGCCCTGATTCCTGACCCAAAATACGATTAGCAAGTTGTTCTGATGACATCTCAAGGGAAAAGAAGGCAACAGCTGCCCCTTCTTTCTTTTCCAATGCTGCACGGGCAGCATTAAAGGCCAAATTGGTGGCGAGAGCTGTTTTTCCCATGGAAGGACGACCCGCAAGAATAATAAGGTCAGAGGGGTGAAATCCCCCTAAGCACTCGTCCATCTTTTTAAAACCAGAGGTGACCCCGACAACGTGGCTGTCTCTTTTATACGCAACTTCAGCATTGATAAGAGCTTGCTTAAGGGCTAGGGAGAAAATTTGAAGACCTCGCTCTTGTTGGCCTACGGTTGCAAGGTCGAACAGCTTTTTTTCAGCAACTTCAATTTGGTCCGTGGCAGAAACATCTAGATCGTATGTGTGAGCATCGTTGACAATGTTTTCACCCACATCAACGAGTTGCCGCCTTAAGAAAAAGTCATAAATCTTACGCCCGTAATCTTCCGTATTAATAATGGAAATAACAGAAGCGGCGAGTTGGGCTAAATACTGTCCACCACCAACTTCAGATAAGGCATTATCTCGATCGAAATATTCCTTTAGGGTGATAGGATCGGCAATATGTCCTCGGCTAATGAGGTGACTGATCGCCTCGAAAATCCGCCCGTGTGAAGGGTCAGAGAAATGCTCTGGCCTTAGAAATTCAGCTACTCTTTCAAAGGCTAAGTTATTATGGAGAAGGGCTCCTAAGAGGGCTTGTTCAGCCTCAAGACTATGGGGAGGCAGCCTATCTATAGATGTTTGAGATACACTAAGGGAGACGGAAGGGTCAAGCTGAGGTTGTAAGGCGACGCCCATGGTTATCTCCGTTAACAGTGTAGCAGAGTACAGTGTAGCAGAAGAGCAGAAAAGAAGCTTTCACATAATGTCGGAGACTTTCCCTCAAACTCGATCTTTCTGATTTCTGCAATTCTGCTACACTGTTTTCTGCTATTCTGCTTCTTCCGCACTTGTCGTAATCCGCTCCAACGTCTTCGCTTGTGCTTTAGCCTCATCTTCCGACATAGCTACATTTACACCAAGAGTAACCATAACTTCTGGATGCAATTGAACGCGAACGGCATGAATTCCAATTGTTTTAATGGGATGGTCAATCTTCACATGGTTTTTGGTCACATGCTCTTGTTTTAATGCTTCTGCAATGTCTCGAGCACTGACAGACCCATAGAGTTGACCTCCCTCACTGGCCTGACGGATAAGGGTTACCATAGCCCCTTCCAACCGTTTTGCTAAAACTGCAGCCTCCTCCATATGAGTGAGGTTCAATTTTTCAAGAGCACCCTTTTCTTTTTCGAAATGGGAGATATTTTCCTTCGTTGCTCTTAATGCGACTTTTTTTGGCAAAAGGAAATTACGAGCAAAACCAGGGCGAACATCCACAATGTCTCCCATCTTACCCAATTTTTCAACACGATGTAATAGAATGACTTCCATAATATAGGCTCCTCAGATGAGTCAACTTTCCCTTTTTCTAACAACTTTAAGGCCAAGAAACAACTGTTAGTTTGGGGAAATCTTTTTTTCTATCCAGGGTTTTAAAATTCCCAGTAAAATAACGAATAAAGCTGGCCAAAGAAAAACGAACAGTACAATGTAGAAAATGGTGAGCCCAACCGTGGCAAAGGGAGTCTTTTGAATCAATCGGTGCACAACTCCAAGACCAACGAAAAAAAAGGGTAAGATTAAAACACATGTGGCGCTTTTACCTAAAAGTTCTAAAGACCCAACTCCCACCCAAGAAAGAAAGATAGAGAGCCCCAAAAGAATTAAAAAGCTTTTAGGGACTTCAAGATTTTCAAGCGTTGGAGAAGGACGTAAATTTCGCTTAAATCGAATCAGAAGGCCTTGAGCAAGAGTTGCATTGATGAGAATCATGATCGCCCATGAGAATGCGAAAAAACCGGGTAAAAAGGGAAAAATTTTAATGAGGACTGGTTCAGCATCCTTCAAATGACCTTGAGGATCAAAGGTTTCTAGAAGTGTTTTTACAAGTGCATGAACATCATTTCCTTGCATCATATAGAGGTAAACTCCTAAAGCCAAAAGCATGATGACACCAGAAGCAAGGGTCAGGTCTCTTAAAAGGAAAGATGAGGGATACCAAACGACTTCTTTTGAAGACTTCTTACGGTTTAAAAGGGCTCTATTGATCAAAAAGGCAGGTCCCAACGCAGAAAAAACAAAGAATTCTGCTGCGAAAACTGGACCTTCGATAAAAAGGACAAAAAGAGTGGCTATAAGAGCTGCCCCATAAAGAGGCCACAAACCGACCCCTAGTCCAACCAAAAATAGGGGAAGAGTTGCAAGATAGGAAATAAACACGAGACCAGGATAAGAAAACATGTGCAAAAGGGAAAGGGCGGCACTTAACACGCCGCCCAAGACCGTCATTGCCAATATGGCAGGATTATTCATTGTCCCTTAGTCAAGCACGTAAGGCATTAAGGCTAAAAAGCGGGCTCGCTTAATAGCCTGAGCCAGTTCACGTTGTTTCTTTTGGGAAACAGCTGTAATACGGCTAGGAATAATTTTGCCCCGTTCTGTTGTGAACTTTTGCAAAAGTTTGACGTCTTTATAATCAATTGGAATAGCGTCAGGTCCTGAAAAAGGACATGTCTTACGTCGGCGAAAGAAGGGTTTACGTGTTGTAGGAACGGAAGTCATTCTTTGTCTCCTTCTTCAACCAAATTTTCATAACTATCTCTTTCTTCAAAGATTTCATAACGTCGATCCCTACTTTGCTTACTTTGCATCAAAGGAGATGGTTCAGCATCCAGCATATCAACCTTAAGGGTTAAAAAACGCAAGATGTCTTCATTAAGACGCATTTGCCGTTCCATCTCTTTCACGGCAGATGAAGGGGCGTCAATATTGAAAAGGACATAATGCCCCTTTCGATTTTTCTTGATGCTGTAAGCGAGATTCCGAAGACCACAAAATTCAGTTTTGGATACTTCACCCTTACCTTGGGTAAGTATATCCGTTAAATTTGCAGCAAGAGCTTCAACTTGAGCAGCTGAAAGTTCCTGGCGTGCAATAAAGACCGTTTCATAAAACGACATTATATACAGCTCCTTATGGCTAATCGTGAGAGCCCTATGCCCCCACAAGCCGGCTTTGCCGGCAAAGAGTGATTCCTTTATTAAAGGAGATGTCTGGAAAAGGCAAGTCGTCTCTCTCATAAATTCTATGCAGTGTCGAGTACAAAAAATCTTAACACCTGACGTTTTTTATTTATCTCTCGCTTTCACCCCACCTCGTCATTCCCGTCCTCGCGAAAGCGGGGAACACGGGAACCCAGTTAAAACAACGCATTCCAAAGGAATGCAGCCCAATTTTTAATCGATCGAATGAAAACATAAAGAATTTATTAAAAACTGTTTTGTTTCAAAAGGTTCCTGGATTTCCGCTTTCGCGCACTGGTGTCCGGGGAAAGCGGAAAGTACTTTTAAAAAGAAAAGTTATCCATTGCATCAGAGAAAGATAATCTGATTATAAACTTAAAAAGTAGAATTTCTTAAACTCTCTCAAAAAAGTCTGGATTGCTTCACCCTGCTTTCGCAGGGTTCGCAAAGACGGTTGAGAATTAGCAACGAATGTGCCACCAGTTCGTCATTGCGAGGAGCTTTGCTCCGAAGCAATCCAGAACTTGAGTACACTTCTTTTTACATTTCGTATTTTCCCCGGACACCAGTGCGCTTTCGCGGGAATGACGAACGAGGGAGATGTGGTGTGATGCTTTAGAAAAAACGTCAGGTGGTAAGAGAAATAAATTGATGTAGGTATTTTGAAACAAGATTGTGTAATTTTCTTTTCATTTCTAAAATATACTTTATACTGCCGCCATGACAATGAATAAACCACATATTCTATTAGTTGATGATGACGAACGCTTGCGAGACCTTTTGCGTAAGTTTCTTGTTGATAATGGGTTTTTTGTATCGACTGCGCGAGAAGCCTCTCATGCTCGCGAATTAATGAATATTTTTATTTTCGATCTCATGATTCTGGACGTTATGATGCCAGAAGAAGACGGCCTTTCTTTAGCAGAATTCATTCGAAATGGTCCCATGCGTCTAAAAGATACTCCGATCCTTGTCCTTACCGCTATGGGAGAGACCGAAGATCGAATCAATGGTCTCAGTCGAGGAGCAGATGACTATCTGTCCAAGCCTTTTGACCCACGTGAGCTTTTGCTTCGCCTTCAGGCCATCATGAGACGCAGCCAGGGATCAAATCCAGCTTCGACTCTTTCTCTTGGGCAAGTCAATTATGATCTTCAACTTAATCGACTGGATCGCCAAGGAAGTCCTATCTCTTTGACAACCGTTGAGAGCAAGCTCTTAAAAATTTTTGCGCGCCACCGAGGAAAAGCCCTTTCTCGAGATGATTTGGCCGCTGAATATGATGGAGATTTAAATCCTCGAACAATTGATGTACAAATTACCCGCTTGAGAAAAAAGATTGAGGAGGATTCTAAAATTCCACGCTATCTTCAAACTGTACGAGGGAAAGGTTATATCCTCATTCCAGACGCATGAAATATTTTCTTCGACACCCCTTTAAGGCTCTCAAAACCTATCTTCCCAAAAGTATGTTTGGGAGAACGCTTCTTATCCTCCTGGCACCATTAGTACTTGTTGAAACCCTCTCGGTTTATGTCTTTTTCGACAATCACTGGGATACGGTTACTAAGTCTCTCGCCAATACCATTACGGGCGAAGTTGCAACAATCATCGATCTTTATCAGAAGATGCCTGAAGAAAGTGATTTTTATAGGGTTTTAGCAGGAACCCATCTAAAACTTAGAACAGATTTCATCCCTGAAGAGACCATTCATGCCTTCACATCTGAAGAATGGAAGGATAGTTTTCTTGACACGGCACTTAAAAAGGAAATTTTTACCCCCTATACTTTTGAGATTACCCCAAAAGATATCATTATTAAAACAGCCGTTGAAGGGGGAGTTTTAGAATTTACGACGCCTCGAAAACGTCTTCACAGTAAGAGTTTTTCTCTCTTTCTTATGTGGGTTGCAGGCACGTCCGCTTTTTTCCTTCTTGTTGCCTCTGTCTTTATGCACAATCAGGTCAAACCCTTGCGACGACTTGCCATTGCTGCTGACAGGTTCGGAAAGGGGCGTTCCTTCCCAAACTTTAAAGCTGAAGGGTCAATTGAAATCCGCAAAGTTGCTCAGGCACTCTTGGGCATGAAAGAACGCCTCCACCGTCAATTAACCCAAAGAACGGATATGCTTGCCGGTGTCTCCCATGACTTAAGAACTCCCTTGACACGTATGCGTTTACAACTTGCGATGATGCCCGTTACGTCTGAAGTCAAAGGTCTTCAAAAAGATGTGGAAGAAATGGGCAATCTGTTGGAAGGATATTTAACTTTTGCTCGGGGCGATGGACTAGAAGAAACGCAAGAAGTGGATATGACTCGACTCGTTATGGACGCCGTTGACGGACGCGCCCAACTCGATAAAGTTGTTCACTACGTTCCCCACCCTCTTCCAACCCTTTGCATCAAGCCTCAAGCCTTAAGACGTTGCCTTACGAATCTTATTAACAATGCCACTCGTTATGGACATGAGGTTTGGGTCAATGCTTCTACGGACAAAGATTTTCTTATGATTTCAGTTGAAGATGATGGCCCTGGTATCCCAGAGGAAAAGGTAGAAGAAGTCTTTAAGCCCTTTTTCCGCTTAGATCCTTCTCGCAATATGGCAACAGGTGGAGTGGGCTTAGGCCTAACCATTGCCCGTGATATTGCCCAAAGTCATGGGGGAGGTATTAAACTTGCCTCCTCAGAAAAACATGGCGGTCTTCAAGCCTCGCTTATTTTGCCTTATTAAGAGGCAAATGCACACTCGTAACATTAAAAACTAGCTGAAATTAAATATAAAACTTTATGAAAATTTATCTTGAAGTTTACGAAAATGTTACTAAACTAATTTTGCGACCTCATGGTGAGATCGCGTGACGTAAGAGCCCGTCATTCCGGGATTTAGAACCCCTTCCGAACCCGCAAAGCGGGGAGGACTAGCGGGTCTTAATACCCGGAACCTAGACGATTTCATAAGTGATTCCCTAGATTCCGGATGTTAAGAAAATTTACCACTCACCCCTGCTTCCCGCAGAGGTTTGTAGTAATTTTCTAAACTCCGGAATGACGAGTCTTCTTATCTAAATTTTGGTTCTGATAAGGATTAGTTAGGTGGCTTCCCCCTTCACCTTCACAAAAAAGGGGGAGTCCACTCGAGAATGGCTAATTCACTCAATTTCCCTTATTGATCAATAGCCATACCCAGGAAATAGAGCTTAGAAAATTCTATTTTTCCCCTTCCAATGTTATCAGATTTATGTTATCAAAATAGATAATAATTAAAAATTTGATATAACAAATATGATAAAAACCCGCCTCTGCCCCCATGACCGATACATAAGGTCCATTATGTCTAAGACTGATGTTGTTAGAGAATTCTTCGAAAATTATCTTCCTAATGACATCTCAAAGGCCATTGATTTTTCATCTCTTGAGGCTCAAAAGGATTCCTTTATAGATGATAAGTTAAAGCTTCAAGTCGCTGATCTTTTATATTCTGTCAAATTCCATGGAGAACCTGGATACCTTTACCTCTTACTCGAACACGCCTCAACACCAGATAAGCTACTTCCCTATCGTATGCTTAAATATACAATTGAGATTATGGACCAACATTTAAAGAAAACGAAAGAATCTAAGCTCCCTTTCATTTACCCACTAATTCTCTATACGGGTGAAAAATCCTTTAACTATTCAACGGATTTGTTTGATTTATTCGGAAAAGAGCGAGAATTTGCTCGTTCTGTGTTTTTGAAACCTTATCACCTTGTCGATCTGACAAAAGTTCCCGATGAAACTTTACGAGAGTTTTATTGGTTTGGAGCGGCTGCTCTTATAACCAAACATATTTACGATCCTGACATTTTGCCTATTTTTAAAACTGTGTTAGAGTTACTAAGAAGGATTGAAAAGGAAGGAGATTTTGATTACATCTACCTAACTCTATCCTATGTGGTAGAAGCGGGAGAAGTTAAGGATAGGACTAAGTTTGAAGAAACTATCCAATCTACTTTATCAGAGACAAATGAGGAGAAAAAAATCATGACACTTGCAGAAATATGGATGAAAGAAGGGTATGAAAAAGGAAAAGAAAAGGGCATAGAACAAGGAATGGAAAAAGGAATAAAAAAGGGAAAATTAGCCGTAGCTAAAATCCTTCTAACAAAAGGAATGGATAGGAAAACAGTTTCTGACACAACAGGCCTTTCTCTAGACGAACTTGAAAAGATTTTTTCCTAAAGTGAGTTTAGGGATCTTTCTTTTTTCATGAAATTCATTTAAAGCTATTGGATAACGAAAGGAGATAGCCATGAATAATATCACATACAATTCTTTTAAAGCTTCTCCTTGTTGGCGTTGGCGGATTTATTCTGACTTACGAATATCCCATCAACTTATGCCAAAGAGAGAAAACAATGACACTTTTAAACAAATTTCAAAATTATCTTAAAACATTAATCCTTTTTATTAGTCTTATCTATTCACAAGACCTTTATGCCAACAAAACGATTGGAATTACCCAAATTGTTGACCATCCTTCACTAAATGCAATTCGGGAAGGTGTTTTGGAGGGCCTTGCTAAAGAAGGCTATGTAGAAGGTAAAGATCTTACTGTCATCTTTGAAAATGCTCAAGGAAACCCGACGACAGCTGCTCAAATTGCCCAAAAATTTGCAGGTCTCTCCCTTGATGCAATCGTTCCTATTACGACACCTTCTGCGCAGGCTGTTGTTCAGCAAGTCGAAAAAACGCCCATTATCTTTGCTGCTGTAAGTGATCCGTTGTCTGCAAAGATTGTTTCTTCTCTTGACCATCCAGGAGGAAATGTCACTGGAGTCGCAGATATTCCTCCCCTTCAAGAACAGCTGAGTTTTATGGAGAATTGTCTTCCCAATCTCAAAACACTAGGCGTTGTCTATAATCCTGGGGAGTCAAATAATGTTTCCTTTCTTAAACAGCTTACAACCTTGGCCGAGAAAAAAAACATCAAGATCATTACTGCAGCTGCCCCGAAATCAGCGGATGTTCAAGCTGCCACCCTCAGCCTCATTAACGATGTAGATGCCATCTTTGTGGGCAATGATAATACAGTTGTATCTGGGCTTGAACCCTTGGTAAAGGCGTGTATAGATGCCAGCAAACCTCTTTTTGTCAGTGACCCCCAGTCAGTTGAACGAGGGGCTCTAGCTGCGTATGCCTATGACCAGCGTGACATTGGACAGCAAGTGGGCCAAATGGTGGCTAAGGTTCTTAAAGGGAAGAACCCAGGAGATCTACCTGTAGAAAAGCCTCAAGTTCTTAAAATGTCGATTAACCCTAAAACAGCAAAGAAAATAAAAGTCACATGTGCTCTAGCCCACTAACTTTTGGAGGAAGAATGCGTTCTTTTTGGAGATGGTTTTTAATTGGACTCTTAGGATTGACGAGCAATGCGTATACTCTTGCGCAAGCTCATGTCGCTGTTGGACAAATCGTGGAACACCCTGCACTGGACACCCTACGCGAAAGCTTGAAGAAAGGCCTTGAGAAGGACGGGTATGTAGAAGGTAAAAACCTAACATGGACCTATGAAAACGCACAAGGTAACCCTACAATAGCTGTGCAAATTGGTCACAAACTCACAAGTCTTAACCCCAACGTGATTGTTACACTTTCAACTCCCATGACACAAGCTGTCGCAGCAGCAACAACCACCATTCCCATCGTGTTTGGAGCGGTGACGGATCCTGCAGCGGCAAAGCTCACGGGACTCAAAAATGTCACTGGCCTCACGGACTTTGTCCCTCCCGAACAACAAATTAATCTTGTGAAGACCTTCATTCCTCAGGTTAAGAGTATCGGTGTTATTTTCAACTCAGGCGAAGCTAATTCCCAACAACAAGTTCAAGATCTTAAGACTGCCGCTGAGCAACAAGGGATTAAGGTTGTGGAAGTCACCATTTCTAAAAGTAGTGAAGTTTCAGCGGCCACAAAAACTCTTGTTGGAAAAGTGGAAGCCATCCTTCTGCCCACAGATAATACCGTAATTTCCAGCTTAGAATCGATTATTAAGATCGGTGTTCACAATAAAATTCCAATCTTCGGAAGCGATGTAGATATTGTCCGTCGGGGAGCCGTTGCTGCCTATGGTGTTGATTGGCGTCAATCAGGTTTTGTTCTTGCTGAAATGGTCAGTAAAATTCTTAAAGGCGCTCTCATTCAAAACACTCCTATCCAAAATCCGCAAACGCTCCTATTTCATATCAACCTTGCTGCCGCTCAGAAAATGGGCGTCCCCGTTTCTGAACATCTCCGAAAGCAGGCGGATGTTGTGTTTTAGGGGAGTAAACTTAAACAAGAAAGACTGGATTGCTTCGGAGCTCGCGCTCCTCGCAAAAACGATCCATGACATTTCCCCAAGTTGTCTTCGCGAGGCCCCAAAGGGGCCGTGGCGATCCAGAAGATCATCCCCCTTCATTCGTCAGGAGTCTATCGTTAAGTTTTCTTTCTCTTTTCAGGTTATAACGTGAATCTCATACAAACTGATCCTTCAAAAAAACTAGTCCTTCTCATCACAGGTATGTCCGGTTCGGGCCGTTCCTTTGCTTTAAAAACCCTTGAGGATATGGGCTATGAGACAATTGATAATTTACCTCTCTCTTTTCTGGAACCAGTGGCGCTCGCTCGCCATGAAGATTCCCGACCCTTAGCTATATCTGTGGACGTCAGAACGAGAGATTTTTCGTCAAACCAATTCTTACAACAAATGGAGAAACTATCAAAAAGCTCCTTCCTGAACACGCAGTTAATTTTTTTTGAGTGTGATGATGAGGTTCTTGCACGCCGTTATAATGAAACACGTCGGCTACATCCGCTGGGCCAAGAACGCCGTGTCATTGATGGTATCCGTCTTGAACGTCATTTAATTTCCCCCCTCAGAGAACGGGCGGATTTCGTCATTGACACAAGCATTCTCTTAACATCTGACCTCAGGGGACACTTACGAAGAATTTTTTTACCAAAAAAAACTCCAAGTCTTAGTATTTTTATTACCTCCTTCTCCTTCCGTCACGGTTTACCCCGGGAAGCAGATATGGTTTTTGATGCTCGTCTCTTAAAAAACCCATTTCATGTTAAAGAATTGAGTTCTTTATCGGGTGAAGATCCTGAAGTGGGATCTTATATTCAAGAAGATAAATCATATTCTTCTTATATAAAGTCTTTAAAATCAATTCTTTCCATGTCCATTCCTCGCTTCGAAGAAGAAGGACGCGGCTATTTAACTCTTGCTATAGGATGTACTGGAGGGCAACACCGTTCCGTCTTTATAGCAAAAATACTTAAAGAGTGGTTACAAGAGACAAAAAAACAGGTAAAATTAAGACATAGAGATTTAAAAAAGAGACAAATGAGATGATAGGAATCGTTCTTGTGAGTCATGGTCACCTGGCCCAAGAGTTTGCAAAAGCACTTGAACATGTTGTCGGTCTGCAAGAAAAGCTGGTTATTATTAGTTTGTTTCCCAATGATGATATAGAAACAAAACGAAAAGAAATCTTGAGTGCTGTTCAACAAGTTGAAGATGGACAAGGCGTTGTGATTTTAACGGATATGTTTGGAGGGACACCTTCAAACCTGGCCCATTCTTTATTAGAAGGAAGAAATGTGGAAATTGTTGCCGGAATGAATCTTCCCCTTCTTATTAAGCTTGTAAGCGTTAGAAAAGCAACGACACTCCATGAAGCCGTACTTTTAGCTCAAGAGGCTGGGCGCAAGTATATTCATGTCGCTTCTCATGTCCTGAATGAACCCCATGTCCAAAATAGTTAAACAAGAAGTCATGATTCAAAACCGCAAAGGCCTCCATGCCCGTGCGTCTGCCCAAATCGTCAACCTCGTTGAATCTTTTCAATCCACTACATATATTTGCTATCAAGACATGCGTGTGCCTGCAGGATCCATCATGGGGCTCTTAATGCTAGGAGCAGGCCAAGGATCTATCGTTCTTATAGAAGGGGAAGGCATCGATGCCGATCAAGCCGTTTCTTCTTTAATAAAGCTCATCGAAAATAAATTTGGGGAGGATCAATGGTAAATCCTATCATGGTTGAAATGACTCGGGGCCATTATCCTGAATCAGTCCATCGAGGACGAGCTGTCGTTGTAGACTCATTCGGGCAAGTGATTCGAAGTTGGGGAAATATTACTGAGCCTGTTTTTGGGAGATCCGCTCTTAAGTTTATTCAGGCTCTGCCACTCATTGAATCAGGGGCCGCCGAAGCGTTCCATCTTTCCTCAGAAGAAATTGCACTGGCCTGTGGTTCTCACTTTGGTGAAGAGATGCATATTAAAGTGCTTGAAAGATGGCTTCAAAAATTAGGAAAAGATGAGCGAATTTTAGAATGTGGCATTCACCGTCCTCTTTATACGTTTTCCACTAAAAAATCCCCAAATATTTACACAAAAACCTCTCCTTTGCATAACGCCTGTTCAGGAAAACACTTAAGCCTGCTAACAACTGCCCTTCATCGAAATGAACCTCTTGAAGGATATATGACCAGAGAACACCCAACAGAGCGGCGTTTAGAGCAGGCTTTGAGTGAAATGACAAGTGTGGATCTTGCCCACACACCTCATGGCACAGAGGGGTGTGGAATTCCCGCCTTTGCCTTCCCACTTTATAACATTGCCCTTGCGATGGCACGTTTTGCTGATCCCTCTCATCTTCATTACCCACGACAAAAGGCGATCCATCGTATTCTATCGGCAGTAACGGATCATCCTGAAATGATATCGGGGAGTGATGGTTTTGACACGAAAGTCATTAAACTCACCCAAGGTCAAGTTTTGTGCAAAGGGGGCGCTGGTGGTGTTGAAGTAGGCATTATCCCCTCTTTAGGCTTTGGAATGGCTTTGAAAATCGATGATGGTAGCAGTAAAGCCGCTGAAATTGCCTTCTTAGCCATTTTACGCTCATTAGGCTCTGTGGATGAAGAACTCTATGAGCAGTTAGAACCCCGACTTCCCATCCTTACCCACAAAGGCAGAACCGTAGGATTCTTGCAACCAACCCATTTCACAACCCTCCCTCCAGAAACGGCAGGGCACTAGAAGCGCCATCAAAGCACTCACCGCATCATCGATAAGCCATCCATAATCTACCGTACTATCCCTACAACGTTTCTCGAAATAACGTTTCAGTTCCTAAAAATTAACCTTATTTTAAAAGCTTATTGCTATATTATGTTATTAAAGAGCAATCCAGCAAAGAGAAGAACATGGAAAATATAGCACAATCAAAAATAGAAACGACATTCGCACTCCTTTTTTTTATGCTACCCATGATGATAAATCCAAGCTTTGCTGCAGACGATTGTGATAGTGCTTTTAAACAGTGCAGTTCATGGGAAGGCAGGGCCGGAAGCGGAAAAGCATGTCACGATGATTGTAAGGAGTGTATAAAAGCATGTATTCACTTTAGTGGACCAAGAGCACAGTGTGCAAGAATTCATCATAGTTGTAGGTAATAATAGTTAATGTAATTCAGAACATAATTTTTCTATTTTAAAAGCCCAATCGCTTGGGAAATGCGATGGCAAGCTTCCAGAAGAACATCCGTATCTGTAGCATAAGAAATCCTAAAATAAGGAGAAAGCCCAAAAGCGGCCCCTGGAACAACGGCCACACCCGCAGATTCTAAAAGATAATTTGCTAAATCAATATCACTTCCAATGATCGTTTTTAAAGGGGTTTTCTTACCCATTAAACTCACACACGAAGGATAGAGGTAAAAAGCGCCTTGGGGTTTAAGACAGGTAAGACCGGGAATTTTGTTTAAAATTTCAAGGGCCTTATCTCGCCTATGTGTGTAGATTTTGACCCATTCCTCAATAAAATCCTGAGAACCTTCAAGGGCCACAACGGCCGCTTCTTGAGTAATAGAAGTTACATGGGACGTCGACTGAGACTGCAACGTTGTCATAGCCTCAATAAGAACCCGAGGCCCAGCCCCAAACCCAATACGCCACCCTGTCATCGCATAAGTTTTAGAGAGGCCATTAACGGTAAGAATTCTCTCCTTCAGGTCAGGCGCCACTTGAGCAAGGGTCGTAAAATCAAATTCATCATAGACAAGGTGTTCATATATATCATCACTCAAAACATACAGGTGAGGGGTGCGACGAATCACTTCTGCAAGGGCCTCAAGTTCTTTTCTCGTATAGGCCATGCCCGAAGGATTATTAGGTGAATTTAAAATAAGCCACTTGGTTTTAGGAGTGATCGCTTCTGCCAAGTTCTCTGGCGTTAATTTCAACTGACTTTCGGCTGAACACCTCACAATTACTGGCGTCCCCTCCCCTACCTCTACCATGTCGGGATAGGAGACCCAATAAGGCGCTGGGATAATGACTTCATCCCTTGGATTAAGAGTGGCTAAGAGGGCATTAAAAATCACCTGTTTTGCACCAGCGCCAACAATAATTTGGTCCGGTGTATACTCAATCTCATTTTCCTCTTTGAACTTTTTAGCAATGGCCTTTCTTAAAGCTAAAATTCCTTCAACGGCTGTATACTTTGTCTTGCCTTCAGAGAGAGCTTTAATCGCCGCTTTTTTGATAGGGTCTGGTGTATCAAAGTCAGGCTCCCCTGCCCCAAGGCTAATCACATCCTGACCAAGTGCTTTTAACTCCGCAGCCCGCGCCGATACGGCTAAGGTGGGTGAAGGCTTAATACGTGACATGCGGTGGCTAATGAGTGCCATGAATTATTTCTCCTTGAATGTAGCTACTCACCTATCCTCTCACGTGGTGTCATCCTTGACCGAGGATCTTATGGCCCGAGAGATCCTCGGCCAAGAAAAGGTAAGAATTTTCTCCAAAAATCAACCACTTCTTGCCAAGGATGACACGGGTAGGTGAGTAGTTACCCTTGAATTTATATTTATTATATAGGAAACTGCCAAAAACCTCAACTTATAGAGAGAAAATGGCCAATCAAATTTCCCCAGAATTTATTTCAAAAGAAACTTTCTTTAAGACTTACCCTACTCTTTATTATGGAACAGATGGAGGATGGCTTGCGGTTGTAACGCCGGATGAAAAAGTTTGCGCCCTTGCCTCGAGGACGTTTCCAGATTCCCACAACCTTTTAAAGCGGTACAAAAAACATACACTTATTGAAAAGAAAATCTCGTTACCAGAAAAATTAGCCTGTCTTCTGGTGGGAACGCCTCTTCAACACCAAGTTTGGATGGCCCTTCTTGAAATTCCACAAGGTGAAACTTGGAGCTATCAACAGCTTGCAAATTACGTGCAAAGGCCCAAGGCCGTTCGAGCGGTTGCAAATGCCGTTGGAGCCAATCCCATTTCTCCTTTAATCCCCTGCCATCGAGTCATAAGAAACAATGGCCGAATTGGGGGTTACTATTGGGGGAGCGAAGCTAAACTAAGGCTTTTGCAGGAAGAAGGCGTCGATATCTCAACTCTTAAGACATTTTTATAATCCCTTCTTTCCTTTTGCGCCAATTAGGGTTATAGAAGGGACGATTTTTTTAAACTTGGAGTTTATTATATGGAACGCACTCTCTCTATTCTTAAGCCTGATGTGACTCGCAGGAATTTAACAGGAGCCGTCAATCAGCGGATTGAAAGTTCAAATCTTAGAATTATCGCCCAAAAGCGACTTCATCTGACCCTTGAGCAAGCCCAAAGGTTTTATGCTGTCCATCAAGAACGTTCCTTTTTTAATGACCTTTGTACCTTCATGAGCTCAGGCCCAGTGGTTGTTCAAATCCTTGAAGGCGATAACGCCGTTAACCATTATCGAGATGTAATGGGCGCGACCAATCCTGCTAATGCGGACGAAGGAACAATCCGCCGCGACTTTGCGGAATCCATTGAAGCCAACTCAGTTCATGGATCGGATAGTTTGGACAATGCTGTTAAAGAAATTGCTTTCTTCTTTAGTGAAATGGAAATTGTCGGATAACACAAACAAAATCTAAATATAAATATAAATTGGCCACTTCATCAAAAATCTTAGACACTCTATCTCTTTTATGTTATCATTAAAAATATAAATTGGGAGGAGTTGAATCATGAGGCTCGTTAGTTCAGCATTTGAAAATTGTGATTCCATTCCTATTCAATATACAGGCGAAGGGGAAGATCTCTCCCCCCCTTTAAGGTGGCAGGATGTCCCTCATGGAACCCGCTCATTAGCCTTGATTTGTGATGATCCTGATGCTCCTAACGGAACATGGGATCATTGGATAATATACAATATTCCTCCTGATGTAGGAGTCTTAGCAGAAGGAATAAAAGATCTTCCCTATGGCATTCAAAGTGGTCACAATAGCTGGGCAAAGACAGGCTATGGAGGGCCTCTCCCCCCCAGCGGAAAAAAACATAGATATTTCTTTACACTTTATGCGCTTGATACAGTTCTCCAACTCCCTAAAGACGTAAAGAAAGCAAATCTTTTAAAGGCCATGCAACGCCACATCTTGGCAGAAGCCAGTCTTGTTGGCGTGTACGAGAGTAAAAATAAAAAGTAGCTGTCAACGCTTCGCATTAGCCGGCAAAAGGCGCATTTTGCTTCTTTCCTCTCATCTAAAAAGTTTCCTTGCAGAAACACCCTTTTTTAAGAGTAAATTAATATTTACTCTATAATATAAAAAAGAACGAAGCGTTCCAACTTTTAATCAATGGGGTTTTATGTTCGGTGAAAGTCTATTTCAATCTTCTTCTTATCTTAAATCTTATTTTGGCCAGCAATACATCTCTTTTTGCAATGGATGGTCCCGAAGATAATGATCCTAAAACTTCTGTTCCCCGAAAAAAACTGAGTACGGAAGAGGACAAACAAAGAAAGTATGAGATAAAACTAAAAGAACTGGCAACCTATGAGTTCCTGCGTACGCTCGTCTCGGGATCTGATACGAAAGAATCAATTCATAAGCGCGAGTCCGTCTCCCCACCACGTGAAGAAAGACCAAATAGAAATCCTGAACTTCAACACAATCCTGAAAAAGAAAAGAGAACTTACCGTGTTGGTGAATAATCTCCCCTTTTTTAAGACGAATTTAAGATATTTCATAACTGATTTGAACGAAGGAGCTTTATGTTAAATGAAATTTTATCAAAACTTTATTTTGATTTACGGCTTTTTTTGTTTTGTCAGTCATTACCTTTTCGCAATGGATGATCAAGAAGGACAACAGGAACTGCGTTACCTCAGAAAGGAATTAAAGCCATCCGCAGAAGAAAAATCAAATCAGCAGCCTGTTGTTCCTAGGCTGCCTGAGCAGCCTACCAGGTGTCCCCCCCTAAAAAACTCCCCTCCCTCAAAGGATGAAGAAGCGGGATTAAACCGCCAAAATGGCAACAGCATTTTTAAAGACGATAAGCTGGGATATAGAGGCCCGCCCAGTAGCAGCTCAACTCAAGAAATAGTGCGCATTATGAAGAAATCGGCTCCTTCTCCCCTTCGCAAAAAAGAAAAACAGAAAGATCCTTCACCGCGTCAAAGCAAAGAACAAACACACTTTAACCCATATTCCAATCTTCCTACTCTCGATTTTAATCTTGTTCCTTCTTATGAAAATAATGAACCCTCAACGTTGTTAGAAGCCTCGCCCAATTTTAGAAATCGATCTGGCTCCATCCCTGAAGATACCAACGATACTCCTTCAAAGCCCTCGTTGTACGTTCAGGCATTGGTATCACCCAGGCCGCCTGATAATTCAGTTGAGGAAGAAACACGTCCTAAGCGAAAAGACCAAAAATCACACTATAGGAAAAAGCAGTCAGCAGGAGGCTCTCTTATCGCTATGAGCTCAACTCAATTTAACCATTCTGTATCATCTTCAGAGGAAGAGCAAAAGAAAAAACGACACAAAAAACGCAGACCTAAAAAAGGGCCTGATGTGAATCAATATGAAGAGAATAATAAAGAAAAAGAAAAAGAAAAAGAAAAGGAGAAGGAGAAGGAGAAGGAGAAGGAGAAGAACAAGAAAAAAAAGAAGCACAAAAAAGAGAAAAAGAAAGAAAAATTTAATAAAAAATCACTACTCAGAATTTCTGTACAATCTCTATCTGACAGTATTAATTATTCATTTAAAACTCTTACAAAAACCCCTCGTTCTGAAATAAAGAGAACAAGTCACCGCCCCAAAATGTTGAAGAATCAGCCTTGGACAGATGAAGAAATGATAAGTTATCATCTATGGGGCGATGAGAAAGTTCTAAATTCTCGTCTATGGGTCGAAGAAATAACTTTATGCTCTCATAGATGGAACGATGAAGAAATTTTAAGTTTTTACCTATTTGGTGACGCAAAGGTTTTAACCCGCCGGCTAGGAAGTGATAGGAGAATTTTAAAACTTCCTTTACGTGAGAATAAAGCATTTTGGGAGAAGGAATTTAGGGATAAAGATAATGGCATCCCATGAAATCATAGCCTGAAGGGAAGAAATCAGTTCGAACCCAGAAAACAATAAGAATGGGTGAAAATCAGACCAATTTCTTTCTCTACTTTACACCTCTTTCACCTTTTAGAATCTTGGAACCATTTTGTCATTAATACTGTTGATGGATCAGAATTTTTTTAAATAAGAATTCATATTTTTATCTTAAAATTAATTGATTTAGGATAAAATACACATGATATTCTGAAAAATAATCATGAAAAAGGGGGTCGAATGACTCATAATCAAGGTGTCATTTACATGGGACCAAGCAATGTTGAAGTAAGGCCAATTGATTTCCCTAAACTTCAAAATCCACTCTCAAATTCCCTAGGACACAATCTTAATATTTGAATTTTATTTCCGGATCCTAGTATTTTTTGTTTTTTCGGTCTTTTCGAAGCTTACGTTGAAATTCTCTTTCTTTCGTTCTTGCGTTCTCTTCTGCAATCCAATTACTGTGCTCCATGGCTTGCGCTTTTCTCATCTCAACAGCAATCTTTTCCTGGCGAGATTCTTGTTTCATCATACAATCTGCAAATTCAGGTGTTCCCCATTGATAGCCATAATCTAAACAACGTGAACGATAAATAGCCAATTGCTCATCACGCGTCAGAGGAGGCTGGCAGCCCACAAGAAGACCTAAAAAAGGAATAAAAATAATAGACTTTTTCATAACACAACCCTTATAAATTTTATCCAACTCCGCTCGGAGGAATCCTGGCTACGTCGTGACATCACGCCTTAGCGCCTTCGGCGCGTCGGCGGATGGCTTGCCAGCCGTAGCTGCGAAGCAATCACTATAGCCCGCCTTCACCAAGGTTTCGGCGGGCAGCCTTCGCTGCATGCCGTTCTTATCTGGCTTGCCAGCCGGAGCTGCGAAACAGCGAAGGCTGGAGCGGGTGAAGGGAATCGGACCCTCGTCTGAAGCTTGGGAAGCTACTGCTCTACCATTGAGCTACACCCGCTAACACCTCAGCGTTATACGCAATTTTCAAAGGTCAGGCAAGCAATTTTAAGGCTATGACTTCAAATCTGCGATTTTAGGGCTTGCTAAAATCTTAATAAATTCTTAATAATTGATACAAATAAATTTGGTATGGACAAGGAGAGGATCTCTAATGCGAAATCGTCGAGTTATGACCTTCGTCTTTTTATGCCTAGTTTCTTCTTTTCCCCTCCATGCAAAGAAAAAAGTTGTTGCTTTCGATCTCATTCCTTTTGCTGGGTACCGTCAAGATAATGTAAAGTGGAAAACAAAAACCGGCACTGTATCACCTGGAATCAACTTGCCTTCAGGTACCGTAAAATGGAACAGCCTAAGTGGTATAGAGTATGGAGTTAATACCAGAACAACTCTACGAGATCGCTATATTATGGATGTTGATTTAGGGTTTGCAAATTTTTTGGGTGGTACAATGAAAGACTCAAATTATCTCGCAGCTCCCGGAAGTGGAAATCCTACTCGAAATTCTATGAATCTTAATAATGGGTTCGCTTTTAGCCCCAATTTGGCCTTTGGAATAAATACGAAACCATCAAGATCTTTTGACCTGATACCCCTCATTGGTATTGACTATAATTACCTGAACCTTACCGGGAAAAAAAATGCGACAGCTCCCCTCACTTCCTTATCAAATACGCTTCAATTTTATGGTCCCTATGTCGGTTTTGACTCAAAAACAAAATTTAACAGAAGGTGGTCCATGAACGCAGGCGCTGCCTTTAGTCTTGCTTATTATCATGGTAGAGGGCATTGGAAGTTTCAACAAAATCGCAGTGATAATACAATGAGCCAAAGTGGAAATGGCGTTGGCCTTCGAGGACAGATCGGACTTAAATATATGCTTGCTCAATCTGTTACTCTAGGAGGCGAAGCCGATATTAACTGGAATCGCATCCACAATGGTCATGATACCCGACGTTTTTCAGATGACGGTGGGGGAAAAGTGAATCTAAGTCATGTCAACTGGACTTCTTTCTCAGGACGCATCACGCTTACAAAGGCATTTTGAAGAAGCATCCCTGTTTAAGTTTCATATTCAGAAACATATATTACTCTTAACTCAGCACATATTTTGCTAATCATATCAAGTATTCAATGAGGTTCTTCCTTTACAAACTGGGTTACTCAATCATTCAGGCCTTACTCGGTTTGTATAAATCTTTGACCAATTTAAACTTCAGCATTCGTCCTTATGACTGATATTTTAATTTTGAGCTAAAAGAGAAAAGGAGAAAAACAATGGGTACAAATTTAAATTATCTGGAAGACCATTTCATTCAAGATTTAAAAGATTTGGTTTGCCTTGATTACGCTGCCATTGAAGCTTATGAAACTGCAATCGAAAAACTTAAGAATGAAAAATACAAAGGTACATTGGAAAGATTTAAATCTAATCATGAAATGCATATTAGAAACATTTCTCTATTTCTTAAAGAAAAGGGGTATAATTGCCCAACAGGACCAGGTGTGAAATTACTTTTATCTCAAGGAAAAGTTATTTTGGCTACATTCGCAGGGGATGTAGCAATTTTAAAAGCATTGAGAAGAAACGAGGCTACAACGATTGATGCATATGAAAATATAAATACTTATAATGAAATACCAACTAACCTTAAAAAGATTTTGCTTGATGGATATGAAGACGAAAGAGATCATTTATTCTGGATTGAAGAGGAATTAGATGAGATTTCATAACTGTAGATACTTTAGCTTAATTTATGTCTGGTTGAAATAATTTATTATAATAAACTTTCCTTAAAGTAGAAAATTTGTATTCTTTTTCAGGAGTAGCAGGGGGCTGCTTTAGATCCGAGGGGATGCTAAAAGATCAACTTCACAGTTGATCTCCCTCACTAGCGTTGTCAAAAAAATATTTAATCGTAAAAATTACAATAGAGGCAAAATGCAAATAATTATAAAAATATTCTTAGAAAAGATTTCATATAAAATAATTTTTTTGAAAGACCCAAAATTTATATTTACATCATAAAAGGAAGAATATATGTATAGATATGAACAGACATCTATTGAACAAAAAATGAATAATAAAAGAATAGAAGAAGATAATCCATCAAACTGTGAGATCCAAACTTTGAAGGACAAATATTCAAATGTAGATGAGTACGTTGGGCAAAAACTAAGAGATTTTAGAGAGAGAAGCGGACTAACGTTAATAGATTGTGCAGAAATAGTGGGTGTTTCACATCAACAAATTCATAAATATGAAGCAGGCCAGACCAAGATCCCGACCAGTATGCTTTATAAATTTTGCAAGCTTTTTTCAGTAACGCCAAACTCTTTTTTTGAGGGATATAAATTTTCTGAAGAAAATCTTTCTTCTTCTGACAATGAAGATATTAACTCGTTTCCAAATTTAGATAAGATAAATATTTTATTAGTAGAAGATAATTCTGAAGATCAATTCCTTATTCGGAGAGCTCTTGACGAATATGATTTAAAAATAAATTTATATTGTATGCATGACGGAGAAGAATTCCTAGATATAACTAAAAAAAGAAGCAATATCACGAAAATCCCTATTCCAGATATTATTATGATTGATCTGAATATGCCTAAAATTAATGGTGTTTCTCTACTTAAAACGATTAAACAAAGCAAGGACATGAGGCATATTCCTGTGCTTGTCCTTACAGGAAGCATTAGCATTAAGGATGTTATGGATTCTTATAAAAATTATGCAAGCGGATATATAAGAAAGTCTTTCGAATACGAAGCACTCAAAAAACATCTGCATTTAGCAATTAGGTATTGGACTGAGGTTGTTGTTCTTCCACACAACGCTTGGGACGTTCATAGGGTGAGTTAATTCTTTGTAGGTTTCTGGGGAGGTTAAAAACAGGTAATTTTAATTTTTTATTTAATTTAAACTATCCCTTTTTGAAAACAAATTTATAAATTAAATGATTATTGACGATAATTATATCAAAGTAATTAAATGAAAAAAACTATAGCTTTATTTAAAAAAGAGCTCAACAAGAATGTTAAAACTTCTTCTAAAACGCTTACAAAAACTCAGAAGCCTCTGATAGAAGAACTTCTCACCGAATCTCTTATTTTTAATAAAGAAGAAGAAAATCTTTTAAAAACTTTTATAAAAAATATTCCAGCTGCTGTTGCCCTTTTTGATGAAAAACTTAACTATATAATTGCAAGTGAACGATGGATCAAAGAAACAAGTCCTGGGGAGAAATGTTTAATAGGAAAGAATCATTACGATGTTGTTCCAGATATTCCCCTTAGATGGCGGAAAGGTCATACATGGTGCTTAAAAGGCAACCATTTAAAACGTGAAGAGGATAAATTTGTAAGACAAGATGGCACTATTGAATGGCTGCGGTGGGAAGTTTTACCGTGGTATAAAAGCGAAAAGGTCATAGGTGGACTCATTATGTTCGTAGAGCATATTACCAAACGTAAGCGTTTAGAACAAAATACGGTGAAAATGATCAGAGCCCTTAATAAATCTAACGCAGAACTGGAAAGATTCGCTCATATTTGCGCCCATGACTTGAACGAACCTTTAAGAACGATAGCGAATTACAGTCGAATTATTGAAGATGAGTTTAAAGACCAACTGGGATATCAGGCTAAAAAATATTTAGATAACATTTCAAAAAGCATCAAGCATATGAGCACGTTAGTCAACGGAATATTAGCTTACTCCCAATTTGAAAGATCAGGTTTAAACAAAAGTTTTTTCTCTCTTCAACACATTATTACTTCTATAAAAATGATTTTAGAAAAAAAAATAATTGATAAGAATGCATTTATTTATTCCGATAATATGCCCTTCATTTATGGAGATAGAGTGCTGATCGCACGTGTTTTTCAAAATCTTATTAGTAACGCTTTAAAATTTAACGAATCGGATATTCCGATAATCTATATTACTGCAAAAGAAAAAAAGAGCTCTTTTGTTTTTAGTATTGAAGACAATGGGATAGGAATTGACCCCAAATACCATCACAAAATATTTGATCTGTTTGAACGGCTGCACCATGCCTCAAAATATGAGGGAACAGGTGTTGGTCTTTCTATCTCAAAAAAAATTATAGAAGCTCATGGAGGGAAAATGTGGTTAAAATCATCTCCAGGTAGCGGCTCACAATTTTTCTTTTCCTTCCCCAAGGAAATACAACAAGAAAAAAGTAATGATAAATGTTAAGTGTAAAAAAAAAGGGAATAAATTCAAAAAAAAATCTCAATAACTTAGAGGAGATTTTTCCTAAAGTTTCTTCAAGTCTACAAAGCGCTCTAAAAGATGAAATTAAAAATGAAACATTAGTCATAAATAACAAAGAGGAAGTTATTTTTAAGACATTTATTAAAAATATTCCTGCAGCTATTGCGCTTTTTGATAAAAACCTTAATTACATCATTACGAGCGATCGTTGGACGAAGGAAACGAATTTAAATATTAAAGATATCAAAGGAAAGAATATTTATGATGTTGTTCCCGATCTTCCGCAAAAATGGCGCAAGATTCACCAAAATGCTTTAAAGGGCGAGCATTTAAAATCGGAAGATGACTTATTCAAGCGTAGAAATGGAAGCGTTGAGTGGTGGAGATGGGAAGCATTACCGTGGTATACACCACATGGTAATATTGGCGGTATTATTCTTTTCGTAGAATTAATCACAAAGCGTAAGCTTTTAGAAAAGAAAATGAAAGAAACGATCCATGCCCTAAATCGGTCAAATGCTGAATTAGAAAGATTCGCTCATATTTGCGCCCATGACTTGAACGAACCTTTAAGAACGATAGCGAATTACAGTCATATTATTGAAGATGAGTTTAAAGACAAATTTGGACGCCAGGCTAAACAATACCTAGAAAATATTTCAAAAAATATAAAACACATGAGCACTTTAGTTAATGGAATATTAACTTACTCGCAATATGAGAGATCGGGGTTAAACAAAAGTTTTTTTTCTCTTCAACATATTATGACCTCTATAAAAATGATTTTAGAAAAAAAAATAAATGATAAGAATGCTTTTATTTATTCAGATAATATGCCCCTCATTTATGGTGATAGGGTGTTCATTGCACGCGTTTTCCAAAACCTCATTACTAATGCTTTAAAGTTTAACGAGTCTGATATTCCGATAATCTATATTACTGCAAAAGAAAAAAAGAGTTCTTTCGTATTTAGTGTTGAAGATAATGGGATAGGAATTGACCCCAAATACCATCACAAAATATTCGACTTATTTGAACGGCTACATCATACTTCAAAGTATGAGGGGACAGGAGTCGGTCTTTCTGTATCTAAAAAAATTATAGAAGCTCACGGGGGAAAAATTTGGTTGAAATCATCTCTAGCGAATGGGTCTCAATTTTTCTTTTCACTCCCAAAAGTCCCTCAGGCAGAGATGGATGAAAAGGAAACTTAAACCATGGGGTGAATCATAATTTAGGACAAGATTCTAGGAAACAAATAAAGCACTATTGCAAAAAACACATATCCTAACAAAAATAAAATCGGAGCAATCATCTCTTTAACTGATAGAGATCCTTTGCCACTTTTCCTTCCTATAATATGAATTGCATAGGTAAAAATTTTTACGGGAAGAAATCTTTCAATTTCGATGAGAATATCATTTCGAATTTCAATACTTTTCTTAACATTCATTAAAAACATTAGCCAAAAAAAAGACATAATGATTCCAAGAAAAACAAGTGTGGCAAGAAAAAAAATTTTCGGACTTTCCCCAACGCTTTGCATGTCTTTTACATACGCTATCGTTCCTAGAAGAGCTCCATTAAGACCTGTCCAAAAATTATTTGAAGTTTCACGGATATCATTAAGTTTATTCACAGAATCCGTAACAATTCTGTACTGCTCAACAAGAGCTCTTCTATCCTGTTCATCATAAATTTTTACAAAACTCATGACTTTTTTGCTATTGAAACATAGTTTCGGGTATTTCTTCTGCAATACACGTTGTACCAACTGGATCATCTTGAAAGGAAATCTCATAATGTTTCAAAACACTTAAATTTCTGCACTTATCTCCAAGGAAAAAATTTGTTGCACCAGCGACAGCATAATGAGTTTTATCTTTGATGTGTTCAGGAGCAATATAAAAATCATTATAATTTTTTTGAGTCGCTTGAACCTTCCCTTTTATGTCTTTTGATAAAGTTGCTTTTTCAGTCAAAGCTGGTTCGGGAATAATTTGAATTGTGAGGTCATTTGGTTTTTCATTAACAACTCTAATATACCCCGCCGAGGTTTCGTATGAATAAATGCATCCACATAGAATAATCAAACAAGTCAAGGTTCGCATTTTGTTCTCCTTTCAATATTGTTCTAAAATAGCTTTCATAATTTAGCTAGTTTTATAATATAATAGGAATAACAGCTTATATAGTTTAATTAAATTCATATTTTCTTCTTCTCGAAAATAAATTGTAGGGAAACTTACGCTCCTCACGATAACAGTTATGCACGTCTCTGCCGTCATCTATCAGGGCGAAGAAGTTATTTCTTTTTAAATTAATATCTTTTTATTTATTAAAACAATACAATTAAAAAAACATTAATAATTATACTTATTTTAATAAATATAGTATAATAAATATATATTATTACTTATGGTGGTGTTTTATGTTTACTTTCAACAAACTGTTTATTCGAACAGTAGTTACCTTTTCTTTCCTTCTTAAGGGTTTTACATACGTTCATGCAGCTCATCCCTTTGAAGATCATTATGGATCAGACACACTTCATAGATCTGTTAATAATTTGACCCCAGCTGAATTAATGAGTGATTTTGTTATGGTGAGTAAAGAACCATCAATACTTAATCCAGCTTCTGAAGAACCCCTCAAAACTGTTCTTCCTCTTCTTCGACAAGATGGGGAAAAGCTTAGACTGAATCCTAATTTTGTAAATGAAGCCTATACCTACGCCGAAATGGCAGATTTAACTTACCATTTAGTGCAAGGAAGAAACGAGCTTACAGATAAGTACTTAGAGAGATTTATGAATGAGGGTTGGAAATTTACCGCTTTTTCAGGATTTAGCGGAAATGACAAGTTTGATAAAACTAAATATGATGCAAAGAATTTGGATCTGGCTGGTTTTGTAGCTTTTAATTCTAAAAAAAATGAAGCCGTCGTTGCATTTCATGGCTCCCAAGATAAATTAGATTGGGAAAATAATTTTCAATCTGAAAAAATTCGTGCACGTGAATTAGGCTTTAATTTTGATGGACAAGTACATCGTGGTTTTGCAGAAAGATACGAATCATCCAAAGAGGACATGTACAAAATCATAACGCAAATTTATAATGGATTAGATGAAAAAGCTAAGTCTGACTTTCAAATAACATTCACCGGCCATAGCCTCGCAGGTGGAATAGCAACAATTGGGTATGCCGATGCAAGCACGGATTTGGCTAAGAAATTATGGGGAGGAAATTACAGAAATACTGTAGGGAACAGAATCCGTGGTTTTGCTATGTCTCCTCCAAGAGCTTTCGATGAAGAAGCGGTCACAGCTCTCACGACTGAAGCAGGTATCAATAATTTAATCATCGATACAAATGATTTAGATCCTGTCAGCATGGTTGGTCCTGGAAGGACGGTAACTAAATGGCTTGAAACATCTTCCCCTAATGGGCCCACAGGGTGGCTATTGAAAGGAGCGAAAGCTGCAGGTTTACTAAGTACGAGCGATCCTCAAGCTGTTGCTCAACAATATGGTGGATATAGACATCTTGGTGTTAAAGCTCTTCAGTCAACTGCTGAATCCATAAAAACTGCAAGTCAATTCCCTGTGGATTCCAATATTCCTAAAAAAGGACTTATTGCCGGTACAATTGATAATATTAAGGCCAAATTTGCACCCGTGCACTACGGTTCACAACAACTCCATGGATTGACTTTTGATCCTCGACTTATCAAACCAGAAACACTTGAAGACAGAATTAATGCCTCCCGAATGTCATTTTGGCAAAAACTTAAATCGACGATTTTTAGCTAAGATTTTACCGCCCCTCTTTACACCTCACTCCCACTCAGATAGGTTTTACCCTTATATAAAATATGTGAGATGAAACCATGGTTCCTTCTTTAGGCCGAAGTTGGCTTGTTTGGGCATGTGCAGCACTCTTTTTTGGCTATCAGTTTCTCTTAAGGGTTTCACCAAGTGTCATGACCCAAGAGCTAATGACGGATTTTCATGTGGATGCTTGTGCCCTTGGGACTCTTACATCTTTTTATTTTTATGCCTATGTGCTTCTCCAACTTCCTGTAGGAACCCTTCTGGATAAACTTGGACCCCGGCGTCTTTTAACTGGCGCTGCTCTTTTATGTACGGGAGGAAGCCTTCTCTTTGCCTCAGCTGAAACAATTATTGTAGCCTCCTTGGGGCGCTTTTTAATTGGAGCCGGATCAGCCTTTGGATTTTTAAGTTGTATGAAAGTCGGAGCCCTATGGTTCCCCCCTCAACGGATTTCTATGGTCGTGGGATTTACCCTTTTTCTTGGCTTTACAGGGGCTCTCTCAGGAAGTTACCCAATGTCGTTTTTAGTCGACGCCTTGGGGTGGCGTGAAGCCGTGTGGGCAACCGCAGGCGGGGGGATTATCCTTGCACTTCTTATCGCTGTTGTTGTACGGGACCATCCCTCCAAAAATTTACGGACTTATATTGAACAGCATCATGCTATTGGGAACCCATCTTTAAGTATATGGGAAGGTTTAAAGATTATCATAAATAAGGCACAAACCTGGCTTCTTGCCGGTTATGGTATCATGATGTTTGTACCTTTGGCAGGGTTTGCGGATGTATGGGGCGTTCCTTTCCTGGTTCAAGTCCATCATATGGACAAGCAATCCGCGTCACTCTCAACATCCTTTCTTTATTTTGGAGTAGCTATAGGAACCCCTTTGTTTGCTTTTCTATCTGATCGTTTTCGGCAATTTAAGTTCACGTTGCTTGGATCTGCTTTGGGAGCATTGGTTCCCTTTATGATCATTGTTTACGGACCTGATTTGCCAATTTTTGCTGTCATTTCAATACTTTTTTTTGCCGGAATCCTATTGAGTGGTCAATTCATGACCTACTCCATCGTCACGGAAATTAATCCCCTTTCCGTCAGTGGTATGGCCACAGGTTTTCAAAACATGGTTTGCCTTCTAAGTGGAGTGATTTTTCAGCCCTTCATTGGCTGGCTTTTGGACATCTTTTGGGAAGAAGCGTATGAAAATGGGATAAGACTTTATTCAAGTGCAGCCTATCAAATGGCTATTACGAGTGTGATTGTGGCGCTCCTTTTTGCTGTTCTTGCATCCCTTTTCATTCGAGAAGCTTATCCAGAGAGAGAGTAATTTCTAAATTGACCCTTAGAAAAGAGATTGTTAAGGTTCATTTTTTTTAGCATAATGCGGGGTGTCATGACAAATTCATCTTCAACTTCCTTAAAAAAGGCTAATCCTATCCTTTCAAAAAGCTGGATTATATGGGGGTGTGCAGCTCTCTTTTACTGCTATCAATTTATGCTCAGAGTTTCTCCAGGTGTGATGGCTGAAGACCTTATGGCCTCATTTAAGGTAGATGCCTGTGCTTTAGGAACGCTAACTGCTTGTTATTATTATGCTTATGCGGCTCTTCAAATTCCTGTTGGAACCTTAATGGATCGCTTTAAGCCCAGGCGCATGATCACCTTTGCAGCAATTTCTTGTAGTCTCGGCGCCCTTTTATTTTCTTCCGCTGATTCTCTTTATATTGCAGCCATTGGCCGTGCTTTAATTGGAGCCGGCTCAGCCTTTGCCTTTCTCAGCTGTTTAAAACTTGGAACGTTATGGTTCCCTTCTCATAAGCTGCCATTTGTAGTGGGCATGACTCTTCTCCTTGGGACGATGGGTGGTGTTTCAGCAGGTTATCCCATGGGATGGCTCGTCGAAGTTTCCGGATGGCGTCATTCCATGTGGCTTGTGGCCTTTGTTGGATTTGCTCTTGCAGCTTTGGGATGGAGCATTGTACGAGATAAGGCTCCAAAATCCCTGGAACAAGAAATTCTGAAAAGCCACGGAAATGGAGAAACGCATGCCTCTCAACCCGGTCTTTTAGCGAGCATCATTGAAGTAATGCGGAAACCTCAAAGTTGGTTTATTGCCCTTTATGGTTTTTTTATGTATGTCCCCCTTTCAGGGTTCACGGATCAATGGGGCCCCCATTTCTTTATGTCCGTTTACAAATTTGATAAAGCAACATCAGGGGCTATTAATTCAGCTTTACTCGTTGGAATAGGCGCTGGAGCCCCTTTGTTTCCCTTTTTGTGTGAACGACTCAAGGCTTACAAACCTACTGTCTTTATTGCAAGCCTTGGGGCTTTGGTTTGCCTGTCCGCCGTCTTTTACTTCTCCGCCCTCCCCTTTTGGCTCCTTGTCACCCTTTTATTTTTAGCAGGATTTTTTCTAGGAGGACAATTCTTGGCTTTTTCTATGACGTGCGCCTTGAATCCTTTATCTGCTAGCGCGACAGCAGGCGGATTTCACAATATGATGTGTATGCTTAGCGGCGTCATTTTTCAGCCTTTCATTGGGTGGCTTTTAGATTATAGTTGGAAGGGAGGCTACATAAATGGAGTCCGTGCCTATACAGATTCTGATTATGCGGTTGCCCTCAGCTCTATTAGTGTTTCTTTGATTCTTGCATGTCTTGTTGTGTTTCTTATAGAAGAAAAATATATTAAATAAGGAGAATAAAATGAAAAAAACACTCTGTCTCTTGCTTGCAACAGGATTCACTTTCAACTCAGAAGCCTTTGCTGTAATTAATATCACAAATGCTTGGGTTCAAGCCACTCAACAGGGAGGGAGTACTGCTCTTTCTATGAGCGTACAAAATACCGCAGATACACCTGATAACCTTATTTCTGTGCAAACCGACATTTCAGAACGCATCATGCTTCGGGCTAAGGATGCCAGTGGGCATATGACACCCTTCAGCTCTATTCCAATTCCTGCCAACGGGAGTATAAACTTTGGACCGACAGCAACTCATATATATTTAATAAGGCTCAAAAAACCTCTTACGCCTGGAAACACCTCTCCTCTCAATGCAGCTCTAGCGAATGGACATGCTGTTAAATTCGTTCTGTCCTTTCAATATGCTGGACAAGTTACGCTCAATGCGCCAGTAAAGGCTCACTAACAACCTAGTAAAGGACAAACTTGCAAATTCAAGGAAGATTTTTAGATACCCTTCGCTCACGCCTTTCCATCGCTGAAATCGTGGGCGAAAAGGTTAAGCTTACGCGAAAAGGCCGTGAGTTCATTGGGTTATGCCCCTTTCACCATGAGAAAACACCTTCCTTTACTGTCAGTGAAGAAAAAGAATTTTACCATTGTTTTGGATGCGGAGCTCATGGAGATGCCATCCGTTTCCTCATGGAAGCTTCCCAATATACTTTTATAGAAGCCGTAAAGGAGCTTGCAGGCCGTGCCGGTCTTTCTTTACCTGCTGATATATCTCGGGAAGTAGAAGAACCCCAAGAAGACTTAACCCCTTTACGACAATCCCTTCATGAAGCTAATCTTTGGTTTCACAAAAACCTATTTCTCGCAAAATACGGAGATGCCTTACGCTATGCAGAACGGCGCGGACTCACAAGAGAAACTCTTAAGAAATTTTCTCTTGGATATACACCTGACGGATATCACATCTTAGAAACATATTTAAAAGAAAAGGGCATTCCTGAAGAAGCTCTTCTTAAGGCTGGACTCTCGGTGAAGAGAGAAGAAAACGCCTCTCCCTATGATCGATTTCGGGGGCGACTCATGTTTCCCATTCATGACACCAAGGGACAAGTTGTAGCTTTTGGCGGTCGCCTTTTGGATAAGGGAGAGCCGAAATATCTGAATTCACCTGAAACACTCCTCTTTTCTAAAGGAAAGCTTTTGTATGGATACTTTTTTGCAAAAGAGAAAGCCCCAACTGATCCCCTCATTATTGTGGAAGGATATATGGACGTCATTTCCCTCCATCAGGCGGGATATAAAGGTGCTGTAGCCCCTTTAGGGACAGCCTTGACGGAGGACCAAATCCTATTGGCTTGGCGCTTAAGTCCAGAACCTATATTATGCTTTGATGGGGATGCAGCAGGCCTCAAGGCAGCAGCTAGAGCAGCTGAACGTGTCCTCCCACTTTTGAAACCAGGTTATTCCTTGCGATTTTCTATTCTTCCTCAAGGAGAAGACCCAGATAGCTTGGTTCAAAAAGATACAATTTTTAAAAATCTTCTCAGAGATGCAAATTCTCTTCTTGATACTCTTTGGATGTTTTTAACACATGGAAAAACATTCAACACCCCAGAGCAAAAAGCGGCTCTTCAAAAGCAATGCACTCATTGGGAGCAAGCTATTCAAAATGCAGATATAAGAAAAAGTTATCATTATGCCTTTAAGGACCTTTTTTTCAAAAATATTATTGGAAAAAAGGAATTAAAAAAGCCCGTTTCCTCTCTAAAAATGGGGAATATAAATTTTTTATTCATTCATGAACGTCTCCTTCTTGCAATTCTTATAAATCATCCCAATTTATTAGATGAGACAAGTGATGATCTTGCTTCTTTAGAATTTAAGGAGGCACGATTTCATGGAGTGAGGGATACTATTTTGCGTTTTTATGCTGATGGCGCTCATAACGAGATAAATTTAAAGGATTATCTTATTCGCGAGGGATTTGAAAGTGAAGTGGATGCCGTTTTATCTCCTCAAGTCCTCATCCATGGAGCCTTTGCGAAATCTTTGGCTTCCCTAGAGGAAGCCCGTGCAGGATGGAGAGAAATTTTTAATCGCATTCAACGCACCTTGAGCAAAAACGATCTTAAAGCTGCTCAAGATTTTTTAGCAGATGAAATGTCGAATGAAGCATGGCATAGGTTAAAAATGTTGAAAAAAAATACACTGACTCAGGATTGAGTTGTATATTAGGCACTAAATATGGTTTAGTGTTTGATGAATTTAGAGGATAGATCTAATGGCTACTATAGCAAATTCGACGGCTGAAACTCCTGGTTTCGAGGAGAAAGATATCAAAGAAGCATTAAGCGAAAAAGCGCTTAAGCAGCTTCTCGCACAGGGAAAGCAACGTGGATACATTACTTATGAAGAGCTCAATGAAGTTTTGCCTGAGGACAAACTAAGTTCTGAGCAAATTGAAGACATTATGTCCATGATCTCGGATATGGGTGTTAATGTTGTTGAAGATGAAGAGGCCGAACAAGAAGAAAAGCCAAAGCGAACCGCACTTGATGAAGAAAGTGAAGCAGAAGTAGAAGAAGCACCCGAAGCAAGTGAGGCGGGTCGAACTGACGATCCTGTCCGCCTTTACCTAAGAGAAATGGGAAGTGTTGAACTTCTCTCTCGCGAAGGTGAGATTGAAATTGCTAAACGCATTGAAGCGGGTCGGGAAATGATGATTGGAGCGATTTGTGAAAGTCCGCTTACGATTCGTGCGATTGTGACCTGGCGGGATGCTCTTAACCAGGACCAAATGCTCTTACGCGATATCATTGACATTGAGTCCACCTATAGTCAGGGGCCTTCTGATGAAGAAGCGGCTTCTGAAGATTTCGAAGGTGAAACTCTTTTAGTCGATACCCCTTTAGTTGAAGATCCCTTGGAAGAAGAAGAAGGCTTTGGCGACGAGGAAGGAGGAGGGCTTTCCGTCTCTGCGATGGAAGATTCATTGCGTCCCCAAGTCGTTGAGACCTTTGATCAGATTGCTAAAACCTATGCTCAGCTTCGCAAACTTCAAGAACAACGTCTAAAAAATCTTCAGGAAGGAAAAGATCCTTCATCTTCTGTGGAAAAGAAATATGAAGAACACCGCCATAAGCTCATTGAACTTATGGAAGGCATTCATCTCAATGCGCCACGTATCGAACAGTTGGTGGAGCAGCTTTACACCCTTAACCGCAAGCTAGTAGGCCTTGAAGGACGTCTTTTGCGCCTTGCGGAATCTGCTGGCGTCAAACGCGAAAGTTTTCTTGAACAATACTTTGGCAGTGAGCTCGACCCTGAGTGGTTTAAGAAACTCAAGGGCCTGACTGGAAAGGGATGGCCAAAGTTTTTAGAAAAACACGCAGATGAATCCCTCAACATTCGCCAAGCCATTGCCGAGGTCGCTGGGGAATCGGGCTTGCCTATCTCTGAATTTAGGCGTATTGTAAGCACCGTTCAAAAAGGCGAACGCGATTCTTCACGGGCTAAAAAAGAGATGATTGAAGCCAATCTTCGCCTTGTTATTTCAATTGCAAAAAAATATACCAACCGTGGTCTGCAATTCTTGGATTTGATTCAAGAGGGTAACATTGGTCTGATGAAGGCTGTCGATAAGTTTGAATACCGACGTGGATATAAGTTCTCAACATATGCGACCTGGTGGATTCGCCAAGCCATCACACGATCTATCGCGGATCAGGCTCGAACCATCCGTATCCCTGTCCATATGATTGAAACCATTAATAAATTAGTGAGAACGTCTCGCCAGATGCTCCATGAAATTGGTCGAGAACCCACACCTGAAGAACTCGCTGAGAAGCTAAAAATGCCACTTGATAAGGTCCGTAAAGTGATGAAAATCGCGAAAGAACCTATTAGCCTAGAAACTCCTATTGGAGATGAAGAAGACGGTCATTTAGGTGATTTTATCGAAGATAAAAACGCCGTTGTCCCTGTGGATGCCGCTGTCCTTTCAAATTTGAGAGAAACGACCACACGCGTTCTCGCAAGCCTAACACCTCGTGAAGAACGTGTCTTACGCATGCGTTTTGGTATCGGTATGAACACAGACCATACCTTGGAAGAGGTCGGTCAACAGTTTGCTGTGACCCGCGAGCGTATCCGCCAAATCGAAGCTAAAGCCCTGCGGAAGCTCAAGCATCCAAGCCGTTCTCGGAAATTGCGGAGCTTTTTGGACACATAAACTTTTCTTCCTAATGCTTAATTATTAATTGATTGAGATTTAAAGTTTCCGTCAGTGTAAGGAGCTTTGCTCTAACCTGGCTACGCCCCAGCCTTGATTAAATTATTCCTTCGGAATAAGTTATTGCTTCTGGATTGTTTTGTCGGGCCTTTAGCCCTCCTCGCAATGACGGTAAGTATTTGATTTCACGGCCTCAAAAGTTGCGATCATAGATGAGCTTCCTAGGGATATTGCTATACATTATGGAGCAGGAACTTGCCTTGGGGTGCTATCCATCCTAATGAGAGGTAACGTCACTTCAATCCTACGCTCTTTTTGCCAATTTTTAAATGAAGTTGGATTATCAACTTTCGTATACCAATTTTCAGCTTCTTTAAGATCCTTTTCTATGCCTATACCTTGATCATAATAAAAGACCAATTCTTAACTTTTTTAAACGTCGTTGCCATTAACATCTGATTGAGGTTTTCTTCACAAGAAAGATAAACATCTTCTGACCGTGTCATTTCATTCAAAACCAAAAGGCCTTTAAAGACTTTGAAGAGATGCAACAGATCCCTAAGGGGAAAGTTCACGATAGATGGTGTAATTTAAAGGCAATATTAAAATGAGGAAAATTTTAAACCTCTTGATCAGAGCTAATAGTGATTTTTACCCTATTCTCAAAAATACAATGTTGTATGATAAGAGATAAACTTTTTTAGCGAATAGGTAATTTGTGATTTGTTCATTATTGGAATTTAATAGAGAAAAAAAAGATGAACTGGACAAGATATGTGCTCCATTTTTACGGTACTTTGATCTTACAACTTTCAACTATTTACGTTTCTATGAGGACGGCGGAATATTTCGTTTAAGCAATCGATTGGAATGGACAGAAAAATATTTTGAGAAGAAACTTTATGTTGGTAACAACTTTTATCACGAACATTTTGCGACACTTACTAAACAACGTATTTCTCAATGTTACCTGTGGCCTCGTGATCAACACTCCTCTCTCTTGGAAGCTCTTTATGAATTTGATATTTGGAATGGGATAACCATCTACGTAAAACACGATAGTTTTGTGGAGAACTGGGGTTTTGCGTCAAAGAGAAGTAAAGTGAATGTACCAGAAATTTTTTTAAATAATAAAAGCGATCTATTTAAATTTATTTTCCTATTTAAGGAGTGTTTGGGAAAAGAAATTGCATTATATAGTAAAGACAATAACAAACTCCTAAATACAGGAGTTCCTTTGATTGATTTTAAGGAGGAAAATAGACAAAATAAAAATGAAAAGTCATTAAATATTAATATAAAAAAATACTTTATAAATCCCACTACGTACTTAACCAAGAGAGAAGTAGAGGTCCTGTATTATCTTAGTTTAGGCAAAACAATAAAAGAATGTGCACGAGGAATAATTAAAGATGGCAAACCACTTTCTCCAAGAACTGTCGAACACTATGTTAATAATTTAAAGTCTAGATTAGGATGTATAAGCAAATACGACCTTATTGAAGCTTTCAAAAAAAGCTTACTCGGGCAATTAGATGTAGGTGAATTTGTTGCTTTTTCAAAATAATCTCAGTATGACAACTAAAATTCTAATTGTAGGGTCCATTGGTAATATGGTTCAATTTTATGAATTTTCTCTTTTTGGATTTATGGTTTCAAAATTCGCTTCTCTTTTTTTCCCTGCACAAGCTTACCTTACTTCGCTAATTCTAACATTTGGCGTATTTGCGACTGGCTTTTTAATGCGTCCTTTGGGTGCTATTATATTTGGACACATTGGAGATAATTTGGGTAGAAAGAGTGCATTATCGCTCTCTCTTATGTTAATGATTGTGCCTACCCTTATTATAGCTACCACACCTACTTATGAACAAATTGGTATTCTAGCGCCTCTACTGATTTGTTTAGCGAGAATTCTTCAAGGTTTATGTATCGGGGTTGAATATAATGGATCAATGGTTTTTACTTTAGAGAATTTTCCCAGTAAGGAAGCTGGATTTGTTGGTGGTATTCTAGCAGCTAGTCCAGTATTTGGTATGCTCTGCGGAATGATATCTGGCTACATATTTACACTACCAGGCTTACCTTCCGAATTTTGGAGACTTGCTTTTATTCTAGGAACTGTTCTGGGTGTTTTAGGAACCTATGTAAGAAGTAGGATAGGCGAAAGCCCCGAGTTTGCTAAGGTTAAAAGTATGGAGAATAAATCATTCAATTTTTATGAGTTTTTATTTTTTATACGAAGAAATTATATAAAACTTTTTATTACAATAGGTATTGGGGGGTTGTGTGGGGCTCATTTCTACATTCAATTTGTCTTTCTTACTAATTTTTTACAAATTGTGACCCCGGTGGATCCAGCTATCCTAACAAGGATAAGCATATTTTCTTTAATAACCTATATGGTATTATTACCTATCATGGGAAAGTTATCAGATATAATAGGAAATTCTAAATTGATGGGAGTGTCATCTACATTTACAATAATATTAGCCTATCCTATATTTGTAACATTTCAAAAAGGAGTTATAAGTGGAATTATGCTCTCTCAGCTTGTCCTGTCTTTATTAACGGCAACTTTTGCTGCTCCTTGTCATGGTGTTATGCAGAGAATGTTTTCTACCACTGAAAGGTATACGGGTATTAGCGTCGGTTATAACATGGGAATTGCTTTAATGGGTTCGTCTACCCCTCTCATATCAACCTTTTTATTCAAACTTAGTGAAAACCCCACTTCCCCAGCCATTTATCTCGCACTTATAGGTTTATGTGGTTTTTGGGCTACTAGAACTTACATCAATAATTACGAGTTAGGAAAAAAGCAAAATTTTTTTGTCAATTCTTAACTTTGACTTTTTTCAGAAAAATGTTATAAAATGTAAATTAGGAAAGGTTTGTTTCCACTCTTACAAACATCCACCTTTTGCCTCAATTTTGACTTTTGCAGATGATCTATTTAAGTTTAATGCTTCGCATATTCCTTCATAAAGGACACCATTTTTTTCGGATTTATGGGACGACTTAAGTAGAATCCTTGAATTTCATCACAACCGTTTTCTTGTAGTTGGGAGAGCTGTTCTTTTGTTTCAACTCCTTCTGCAATCACTGTCATATTTAAACTATGTCCCAATGAAACAATCGCTTTTACAATGGATAAATCGTCTTCTTTTTTTCAAGCTCACTTATAAAAGACTGGTCAATTTTCAGAGAATTAACTGGGAATTGCCGCAAATAATTCAAACTGGAATAACCAGTCCCAAAATCATCTATAGACGTTTTAACCCCAAGCTTTCTAAATTGTGTGAGCATTTTAATGAATTCTATAGGATCCGACATGGCGAGAGATTCTGTTAACTCTAACTCTAAATACTGAGGTTCTAAACCAGTTTCGTTTAAGATATTCTTAATCGTTTTAAATAGATCTTTTTCTCTACATTGGCGAGAAGATAAATTAACAGAAACACACAGTTTAGGTAAACCTTCCTCTTGCCAAGCCTTGTTTTGCATGCAAGCTGTTCTGATAACCCACTTTCCAAGGGGAATAATGAGTCCCGTATCTTCTGCTATAGAAATAAACTCACCTGGCAGTATCAGTCCATGCTTTGGATGTTTCCATCTCACCAATGCTTCAAATCCAACAAGAAGGTTTGTTTTTATATCAAGCTTAGGCTGATATTCGAGAACGAATTCATTGCTAGACAAGGCATGTCTTAGGCCATTTTCGATGTCCATGCGCTTCTTCACCTTTGTCTGCATCTCTCCCGTATAAAATTGAAATGTATTTTTTCCCTTTTCTTTGGCTTGATACATAGCATTATCCGCATTTTTGAGGAGTGTTTCAGCATCAGTCCCATTATCCGGGAAAATACTGAAACCCATACTACAGGTCACATTTACTTCATGTTTATGAATCTTATAAGGTCGAGATATGGCTTCTAAGGTTCTTTCCAGAAAATGAGTAACACGATTAATATCCTCTGGTCCGGTTAGAATAATAACGAATTCATCTCCCCCTAATCTAGCTAATGTGTCGGAAGCCCGCAAAAGACGCTTAAACCGGAGCGCTACTTTTTTGAGTAACTCATCTCCTATTGAATGTCCTAAAGCGTCATTAATGATTTTAAAAAAATCAAGATCAATGAAGATAACCGTTATTTTCGAATCGTCTCGTTTGGCTGCTACGATAGCTTGATTCAGTCTATCTAAAAGAAGACTACGATTTGGTAAACCGGTTAGAATATCATGTGTCGCCTGATGCCTAAGGGCTTCTTCATCTTTTTTTCTTTGACTAATATCATTAAAAACAATAACAGCTCCAAGGTTCTCATTTTCAGCCCCTCGAAGTTGTTGTCCATCAATTAAGAGAGTGTGCTTCTTACCTTTTTGATCTTTTGCTATGACTTCAACGTTCCTTACATCCTCACCTTTTAGGGCTCTATAAAGGGGATTCTCATTAAGCTTAAGTTTTTTAAGAAAATTTGCCTTAAAAAGCGGCAAGTCTGAGATCCATTCACTGAGTGACATTCTATTTTTAATCATATCCCCGTATATTTTAGAAACAGTCGGGTTAAACAAAGTTAAGCTTCCCTGCGCATCGCAGGCGATCACTCCTCCTTTCATGTTATTTAATATAGCTTCTAAGAAATCATTTTTATTTTTTAATGTCATGTCGATAAAATACTTAAATGTTGATAATATTAATGCAATTATCATAATGCTCATGACGATAGTTGAAATAAGAATTGCCATCATTGTTGGATTAAGGGGAAACGCAGCACTAACAGTTGCTGTGGGTGTAAATACGGCAGCATACATCCCTGTATAATGCATACCCACAATTGCGAGTCCTGCAATGAGTGCGCTTACCAATTTCAAACGCGCACGTCTGCCAAAAGATCCTGCATCACTCTGAACCGCAAACCAAAGTGCTGCTGTTGCGGCTATGATGGCAATGATGATAGAAAGGCCGAATAATCCGATTTCATAGTGAATTTTTACATCATTCATCCCCGCCATGCCCGTATAGTGCATTGTTAAAATTGCAACTCCCAAGACAATACCACTCAATACGTAGTGTTTTATCTGCGGTTTTTTTATTGTAAATAGCATAAAGGCAATAGCGGCTGCTATAATGGCTACAATCATCGATAAGCCCGTCCAAAATAAACTATACGACATTTGCATCGGCATAATAAAGGCGAGCATACCGACAAAATGCATTGACCATATACCGGCCCCCATCACAAAAGCTCCGCCCATAAGCCATGCCACACGAAAGAAAAAAGTCATTGGTTTACGAAGGTGCGCACTCATATCAAACGCGACATAAGCGGCCATTGAGGCAATAACAAAGGATAAAAATACTAAATAAGGGTCATACACACCGTACATGGCGTTTGTAGGAATAGGTCCAGTAAGGAAAAAATTCTGATACCAATTCATTTTTTAATCCTTAATAATTTATATAATTACATTACAACAAATGTTGTTAATAAATGATAAATAATGGACTTTTATATATTTTTTCTATTTTATTGATTATTTCACTTTCTGACTCAACCACTCCCGAAAACAACTGGAACCCGATCAAATCGTTAGGCTATTATTTATAAAAGGGGGAATAACAAGGTACTTCTTGTAACCAAATGAATACCTAAAAGTAGAAATGGGGCGAGTGATGGGAATCGAACCCACGACCTCCAGTACCACAAACTGGCGCTCTAACCAATTGAGCTACACCCGCCATAAAAGAAGCAGGTTTCATCTATGCGAAAATTTGATCCTTTCGTCAAGTCTTGGATTATTTTTAAGGAGACTATTTTCCTCTGGAAATTAGAAACGTTTCGTCATAAAGTAGCGACCAGATACAACATGAGAAAGATATCATGCAAACGGTTTTACTCGTTATTCATTTACTGATCACGGCTGCAATGATTGGTGTGATCCTCATTCAACGGAGTGAAGGAGGAATGGGACTCGGTGGAGGAACCATGGGCGGTTTGATGACAACCCGTGGGTCTGCAAACCTTCTGACCCATACAACCGCGATCTTGGCAGCCTGCTTCTTGGCAACGAGTCTTGCTCTTGCTATTTTAGCGAGCCATCAAAATCGGCCCTCTGTTATTTTAGATCAACCATCTCAAGATCAGCCGATTGCACCTCAAAGACAATGAGGCTATTTTCTGGGTTGCTCTCTCCTTAACGAAGCCCTAAAAGGGTCGTGGCAATCCAGTTTTTAAACACGAGAGCATAGAACAGACAAACATGGCACGTTTTATTTTTGTAACTGGTGGCGTTGTTTCCTCGTTAGGGAAAGGAATAGCGTCTGCCTCTTTAGGTGCTCTTCTCCAAGCGAGGGGTTATAAGGTACTGCTCCGCAAATTAGAGCCTTATATTAATGTTGATCCTGGCACCATGAACCCTTTCCAACATGGGGAAGTCTTTGTCACCGAAGACGGGGCCGAAACCGACCTTGATCTTGGTCACTACGAACGATTTACAGGTGTGAATACAACTTGCTTTGATGCCATCTCCACAGGACGAATTTATTCAGACGTAATAGCAAATGAACGTAGAGGAGACTATCTTGGTGCGACTGTTCAAGTTATCCCTCACGTTACAGATGCCATTAAAGGTGCGATATTAAAGAATACTGGGGAAGTAGACTTTGCGATTTGTGAAATTGGCGGAACCGTGGGTGATATCGAAGGCCTTCCCTTCCTTGAAGCTATTCGTCAGTTGCGTAATGATTTAGGATACCGTAACTCTCTTTACGTTCATTTAACTCTCGTGCCTTACATTCCCACAGCTGGAGAGCTCAAAACAAAGCCAACACAGCATTCCGTTCAAGAACTGCAAAGCAAAGGGATTCAGCCAGATATTCTCCTCTGCCGTAGCGATCGGCCCATCGGTGTTGAGGAAAGGCGAAAGTTGGCCCTTTTCTGCAACGTCAAACCTGAGTGTGTCATTGAAGCTTTAGATGTTGCAACGATTTATCAAGTCCCCATCAGCTATCATGAACAAGGCTTAGACAGCGAAGTCTGCAAACATTTTGGTCTTGAGGCAAAAACAGCCCCCGATCTTGCTATTTGGGAGCGAATTGTTGAAACTGTAACCCGCCCCGAAGGGGATGTAACAATTGGTGTTGTTGGAAAGTATACGGGCCTACTCGACGCTTATAAATCCTTACACCAAGCCCTCATTCATGGGGGTATTGCCAACAAAGTTAATGTCAACATCGAATGGATTGATGCGGATCAATTGGAAAACGGAAGCAAAGTCGCATTGATGGAACGACTCTCCCCCCTTCATGGCATTCTTGTGCCCGGGGGTTTTGGAGAACGGGGATCCCGTGGAAAAATTGCAGCTATTCAATATGCTCGAGAGCACAAAATTCCTTATTTTGGTGTGTGCTTCGGCCTACAAATGGCTGTTCTTGAAGCTTTGCGAAATATGGGTGGTTTTGCAGACGCCAATTCCAGCGAATTTGGCTCGACTTCAATGCCAGCCATTGCCTTAATGACGGAGTGGATCAAAGGAGATATTGTTCAAAAATATTTCCCAGGAGAAGATCTCGGAGGCACCATGCGCTTAGGAACCTATGAATGTCATTTAACTCCTGGTTCAAAAGCTTACGAAATTTATAAGAGTTCCGTTATTTCAGAACGTCACCGCCACCGATATGAGGTGAATACCACCTACCTCAAAGAACTTGAAAAGTGCGGTCTTTATGTTGTAGGAACAACAGCTGATGGACTTTTGCCGGAAATCGCTGAGCGCAAGGATCATCCTTGGTTTGTGGCTGTTCAGTTCCATCCCGAGTTCAAATCACGGCCTTTTAAACCCCATCCTTTATTTACATCCTTCATTGAAGCGGCTATTAACCAAAACCGTCTTATTTAAAGAGGAACTCATATGACCCATCGCATAAAAATTGGCTCCCTTGAAATAGGAAATGATTTACCTTTTACCTTAATTGCCGGTCCATGCGTTCTTGAAAGCCGTGAACATGCTCTTGAGATGTCCCATGCTCTTGTTGAACTCACGAAAAAATTAGGAATTGGGCTGATTTATAAAACGTCTTTCGATAAGGCCAACCGCACGAGTCTTCATGGCGTGCGCGGTCTAGGCCTCAAAGATGCCCTTCCCATCTTTGCAGAAGTTCGTGAAAAGTGGGGATGTCCTCTTGTCACAGATGTACATGAGCCTTCTCAATGTGAAATAGCTGCTGAAGTTGTTGATGTACTCCAAATTCCTGCCTTTTTATGCCGACAAACCGACCTACTTATAGCTGCCGGGAAAACAGGTAAAGCTCTTAACGTCAAGAAAGGCCAATTCCTTGCTCCCTGGGATATGAGGAATGTCGTCAAGAAAATTGAGGAAACTGGGAATAAGAACATCATGGTATGCGAGCGAGGGGTTTCCTTTGGATATAATACTCTCGTTTCAGACATGCGAGCCCTTCCTATCCTTGCTCAAATAGGTTATCCGGTCGTCTTCGATGCTACCCATTCTGTTCAGCAACCCGGAGGACACGGAACCTCTACAGGAGGCCAAAGGGAGTTTGTACCCGTTCTTGCGCGCTCAGCCATTTCCTTAGGTGTTGCTGCTGTTTTCCTGGAAACCCATCAAGATCCAGACCATGCCCCTAGCGACGGCCCCAATATGGTTAAACTCAAAGACATGCCAGCCCTTTTAGAAACGCTCATTGCCTTTGACCGCTTAGCCAAATCCAATCCCCTTTCCATAGCATCATAATCGAGGTTCCTATGAGTATTATCGTTGATATCTTAGCCCGTGAGATTTTAGATTCCCGAGGAAATCCAACCGTTGAGGTTGAGGTTGAGCTAGAGAGTGGCGCCCGAGGCCGAGCTGCGGTCCCTTCTGGAGCCTCTACAGGTAAACACGAAGCCGTTGAAAAGCGCGATGGAGATAAGGAGCGCTATAACGGTAAAGGCGTTCTTGAAGCTGTTCAAGCTGTCAACGATGAAATTTATGAAGCCCTCTGTGGTGCAGAAGCTCAAGAACAAATCCTTATTGATCAACAACTCATTGACCTTGATGGTACGGAAAATAAAAGTCGTCTAGGTGCAAATGCTCTTGTGGGAGTGAGTTTAGCTGTTGCTCGTGCAGCAGCTGCAGAAGAGAAAGTCCCCCTTTACCGATACATTGGAGGCCTTTATGCCCATGTGCTCCCTATTCCCCTTATGAACATTATTAATGGGGGAGCCCACGCCGATAACCCCATTGATTTTCAAGAATTTATGATTGTTCCCGTGGGAGCTCCTACCTTTAAGGAATCCCTCCGCTGGGGTGCAGAAGTTTTTCATGCCTTGAAACGAAATCTTTCTGAAGCTGGGTTTAATACGAACGTAGGAGACGAAGGCGGATTTGCCCCTGCCCTTCCTTCAACACGAACGGCCTTAGATTTTATCATGAAGTCCATCGAAACAGCGGGATATAAACCTGGGGAGGATATAGTCTTAGCACTCGATGTTGCATCTAATGAATTTTACCGCGTTGGACGCTATCATCTGACTGGTGAAAATAAAATTTTAGAAGCCGATGAGCTCGTCGCTTTTTACCAAAAGCTCGTTGAAGCTTACCCTATCCACTCCATTGAAGACGGAATGGCTGAAGATGATTGGCATGGTTGGAAAACATTAACAGATGCACTGGGAGAGCGTATTCAACTCGTTGGGGATGACCTATTTGTTACAAACCCTTTACGTCTAGCGGAGGGAATTGAAAAGGGTGTTGCCAATAGTATTCTCATTAAAGTGAATCAAATTGGAACCTTAACAGAAACGATTAAAACCGTCGACCTTGCCCATCGCTCGGGTTACACCACCATCATTTCCCACAGATCGGGTGAGACAGAAGATTCAACCATTGCAGACTTGGCTGTGGCTTTGAATTGTGGCCAGATTAAAACCGGATCTCTTTCAAGATCAGATCGGTTAGCAAAATATAACCAGCTGTTGAGGATTGAAGAGGCTTTGGGACCGCAAGCGGTTTTTGGGATTTAGGCGCCTACTTATCTGTCGGACCCGCTCTAAACACGTCGGATATAATTCTCTGAATTGCTTCGACTCTTTCAGAGCCTCGCAAAGCTGGATAGGGGAGAGTCGTCTTTGCGAGGTTCCGCAGGAACCGAAGCAATCCAGAAAATCTATGGAGTGAATTTGCCTTTCAACGATAAATATTAGGAATTTTTTCATGTTCAGGAACAAGAGAATTATAAATCATAATATTTTCTTTCTTTTCCATATTCTATTTCTTGCCTTTTTCTATCGTCAGGGAGTTCTCGCACAACAATCGCCTCCTTTCATCGGTCAAGAAAAAATGCAAAGTATCGCCTCAGTCATCGATCATTTTATCACTTCTTTTTCAAAGGAAAAAACACCGCCAAGCTGTGTTGTCGCTGTTGTCGGTCCCCAAGACATTTATTTTCTTAAAGCCTATGGGATACGGAAGCTCGGAGAACCTGAGCGATTAACACAAAAGACCCTTTTTCAATTGGGCTCGGTTTCTAAACCTTTGGTTGCAACTTTGGTCGGAATTCTCCAAGCCCAAGGAAAGCTTTCTATTCGAAATCCCGTCTCAGATTATCTTAAGGATTTCAAGCTTCAAGGTCAAAAACAACCTTTGCTTATTCAACACCTTTTAAGCCACACCAGTGGTGTACCGAGGAAAGGATTCAATTCTATGGTTGAGTCCTTTACTGAACGATCTAAAATTTTTGAAAAGGCTCAACATACACCGCTCGATGCGCAACCAGGTCAACACTTTGATTATCACAACGTCATGTTTGCATTGATCGAAGATGTCTTGGTAACTACCTTGAATCAGCCTCTAGAAAAACTTTTGGAAGATAACTTATTTAAACCCCTGAAAATGCCTTTGGCCAGTGTAGGATTTCAGCCTCTCAAAGAATCCTCGAACCATGCTTTTCCTCACGTTAGGAATCAAAAGGAAAAAATTGTAACCCGTAAAAAATATTCTGAAGCCTACTATGCCATTGCACCCGCAGGTGGCATCAATGCCTCTATGGAAGACCTCATTCCCTTTCTTCAGGCCCATTTGGGAGGATTTCCTAACCTCTTAAGTTCTGATACCTTAAATCTGTTACATACACCTCAGATTGAGGAAGATCATCCTCCAGGATGGCTTACAGAAGAGGCCAAACATTTGGGAAATACGGGATATGCTTTGGGCTGGCGTTGGATGGATTATGCTGGGCAACGTGTCTTGTTTCATGGTGGCTGGGTAGGCGGTTTTCATAATATGATTGCTTTTCTGCCAGAACATAAAGTCGGTATCATAATTTTGCACAATGCGGAAACAAGATTACCTTTAAAGACAGCATTAAAGTTTTTTGACCTTTATTTTGAGAGACTTTAAGTCCTTTTTTTTCTTTTTCTTGGCAACTCACGAGCGATAAAATGGGTCACTCGAGGAGGATCCTTGCCTTCATGAAAAGAACCCGCTTTATCTTGAATCTCCTGATCAGAAACAGACATTCTCTCATGTTGGCGTAAATGTTCTAGCCAAGATTCAATCAGAAAACATTCAATAAATTTTTTTCGATCTTCAATATCTTGGAATAAGTTCCAAAAAAAGGCGCCGTCTCGCATACGTATACGCCTCAAACTTTTCATAACTTGTAAAAAATTCTCGATTTGATTTCGTTTTACGTAAAACTCGACAGTGACCAGAACCGGCCCTTCTTCATATCTTGGTGCTTCTTCAACAACAGGAGCAGGTAAACTGCCTGAAGGTGTTTGATCAAGGATTTTTTGTCCTGAGGTAAAAACAAAAGTTAAAAAATTTGCAAGAATGAGGCCAATTGCTGCTAGCAGAAGTGAAATAGAAATTGTAGAGTGAGAAGCGATTCCCCCCCATACAACACTTCCGAGTGCCATTCCTCCAAAAAAGATTGCTAAAAACACAGATAGGGCTCGAGCTCGAACCCACGTGGAAACAGCTTGCTGAACAACCGTCGTCAGCGTTGCTAGAACAGCTGTCCAAGATACACCTCCAAGCACCATAGCCCCACAAGCAAAATAAAAACCCTTCGTAAAAGCTACAATAAAAGTCGTTACGGCAAAACCAATAGCTCCCAAAAATATTAACTGATCACAATTAAAATGTTCACGGAGTTTTGGAAGGAGAAAGGCTCCAATTACAGCCCCTAAGCCAAGGCAAGCGAATAAAATTCCATAACCCAGTGCACCCACATGCAGTTGTATACGGGCAACCAATGGGAGCAATGACCAAACACCACTCGCAAATACAAAGAAAGCACACGACTTAAGCAAGATCGTTTGAAGCGCGGGAGAACCTTTCACATAGCGAATACTGGCTTTCATAGCACCAAAAAACCGTTCAGCAGGCAAAGAGCTTTCATTTGATTTACTCTTCCAACCGAACAGAGAAACAATAATCCCAAAGAACGAGAGAGCATTTATAGCAAACACGGCCGCAGGTCCTGCTGCTGCAATGATGGCCCCACCCAGGGCTGGACCAATAGCGCGTGACAGATTAATGTTAACACCAATAAGAGTCACTGCCGCGGGCAAATGTTTAGAGGGGACAAGCTCTGACATGAGAGCTAACCAGGTGGGCGCACTCAAAGCACTTCCTGCTCCAAGACAAAACGTCAGGAATAATAATAAATTAGGTGTCATTCCCCCTAAAAAAGTAACCACTGCAAGAATACCGGCGATAATCATCATATAGGTTTGTAAGAAAATGAGGTAAAGCCTTCTATCAACAATGTCAGCGATTGCCCCTGCTGGTAAAACCAGCAAGAAGATAGAAAAAGAGGTCATCCCTTGAACCAGAGCGACCAACAGAGGTTGGGTTGTCAAAAACGTCATGAGCCAAGCAGCGCCTACCTCATGCATCCAACTTCCAATGCTTGATACAACTGAGGCGATCCACATCATTTTAAAAATGGGATAGCGAAAAGGAGACAAAGCAGAATCAGTTTTGATTTTTCTTTTCATTCATACTCTTGATCTTAAGAGGGCAATATGTACATTATTGTAAGGGGGAAAAGTTTAATTTTTTTTTAATATTCATTAATTACACTCTTTGCATTTACTCTGAAAAAATGTCCTTTAATTTATTTAATTATAAGGAAGATTTATGGCAGGAAACTGGGAACTCTTTTCTCACGACGCTGATATGGGAATTCGCGGAATTGGCCCAACGTTTGAAAATGCATTTGAACAAGCAGGGCTTGCACTAACGGGTGTTCTGATAGATCCTTCTCAAATTGAAGCTAAGATTCCAGTTAATATTTCTTGTTCTGATCAAAAAATAGATACTCTTTTCTATGACTGGATCAATGAGCTCATCTATGAAATGGCACACCAGCACCTCATTTTTGGGCGGTTTGAAGTCAAAATAAGTCAAGATCGTCAGGGACAGATAAACTTGCAAGGAAAAGCCTGGGGTGAGACGATAGATCTCAACAGACATCCGCTCGCCGTTGAAATTAAAGGGGCAACCTTTACGGAACTCAAAGCGGAACAAAATGAAAATAACGAATATGTGGTACAATGCATCGTAGATGTATAGGTGAAAAATATGGATACTAGAAAACTCAGAAGATTATCAGAAACGGAATGGGAAGCTCAACCTCACGGGAAAATGCGCGTTCCAGGAATCATCTTTGCAGATGAAGTTCTTGTCCGTGAAATGGATGAAAAAGTTTTCGAGCAAATGACGAATGTCGCTACCTTACCAGGGATTGTCAAAGCCTCCTATGTTATGCCAGATGGCCATTGGGGGTACGGCTTTCCCATCGGTGGTGTCGCTGCCTTTGATCCAGATGAAGGAGGAATTGTCTCTGGAGGAGGTGTGGGATTTGATATTTCTTGCGGAGTAAGATGTCTCGTTTCTGAGCTCACCCGCGAAGATCTTGAACCGGTTAAGGAGGATCTTGCTCACCAATTGTCTCGCTCCATTCCGGCAGGAATGGGTCGCTCAGGAAGGATTTTTCTTGATTTTCCTGAAATGGATGACATGCTTTTGGGAGGAGCTCAATGGGCTGTTGAGCAGGGCTATGGAACTAAAGCTGATCTTGGCCGCATTGAAGAACAGGGATGCATGAAAGGAGCCCATCCCCAAGACGTTTCTGAAAAAGCTAAGAAACGGCAACAGGATGAGATGGGTACATTAGGATCCGGAAACCATTACCTTGAGGTCCAAGAAGTCGTCGAGATTTTCCAAACTGACATTGCTGAAACCTTAGGCATAAAGCTGGGACAAATTGTCATCAGCATTCATTGTGGCTCACGAGGTCTCGGCCATCAAATTGGAACAGAATACTTACGAGAAATGGCTTTAATGGCAGATGAGTACCACTTTAAGCTCCCGGATCGTGAACTTGCCTGCGCACCGATAAATTCTCCCCTAGGTCAAAGATACCTTGGAGCCATGCGAGCCGGAATCAATTGCGCCCTTGCCAACCGCCAAATCATTACCCACCTTTTACGAGACGCTTGGGAGAGGACCTTTCCTGCAAAAGCTTCTCTCAATCTTCTTTACGATGTTTCTCATAATACCTGTAAAGTGGAAAAATATCCCGTTGATGGTAAATTGAAAGACCTCTATATCCACCGCAAAGGCGCAACCCGGGCATTCGGACCAGGCCATCCCAGCCTACCGCCTACACTTCAAAAAACAGGACAACCCGTCCTTATCGGAGGAAGCATGGGAACATCCTCTTATATTCTTACGGGTGTGGCTGAAGCGGAAATACGAAGTTTTAATTCGTCCTGCCATGGCGCCGGACGTGCCATGAGCCGCCATCAAGCTTTGAAGCAATGGCAAGGGAAACAATTGGTTGCAGACCTTGAAGAACAAGGAATCCTAATCCGCAGTCCCTCTTACCGTGGCGTAGCCGAAGAAGCTCCGCTTGCTTATAAAGACGTCACAGCTGTGGTAAATATCGCTGAAAAGGCAGGCCTTTCACGAAAAGTGGCTAAGTTATCTCCAATTATTTGTGTTAAGGGATAATCATTTATTTACTCTAAATTAATCTATTTTTCCTATAATATAAATTATTGAAGTAATGATAGAGGAAAAGCCATGCTTGGTTTAGTTTTCTTATTCCTAATTTTAGCTATCATTGCGGGCATCCTTGGATTTACGGGGCTCATGACAGCCTCCGCGAATATAGCGCAAATTCTTTTTATTATTTTCCTTGTTTTATTTGTTATAGCCCTTGTTCTTCATTTTCTCAAAAAAATGGAGTCCGTTATCGCAGAAAATTTGGAAGGGAGAGCGAACATGATCACCTGGATTATCTTATTCCTCATCATCGCACTTATTGCCGGTGTCTTAGGTTTTACAGGCATTATGACTGCGGCTACAGGAATTGCGAAAATTCTATTTATCATTTTCCTTATTTTGTTTTTTGTATCTCTTGTAATGCATTTTATAAGAAAATGATAAAAGTTTTGGGAATAGAATATTTTTTATCTATTAAACATCAATATAGATTGAACCTTATTTACTATCATATAATGAGGAGATTTTTCTATGCCATATAAAAACATCTCTAACTTGCCTGATTCTGTAAAACATGCTCTCCCAAAACATGCTCAGGAAATTTACGCCGCTGCCTTTAATCATGCTTGGGAAGAATATAAAAACTCTTCAAAAAGAGAGGGCCAAGAATCAAGGGAAGAAGCCGCCCATAAAGTTGCCTGGGCTGCTGTGAAGAAAAAGTATACCAAATCAGGTGAAACTTGGAAGGAAAAATAATCTCGGGCGTATAAGGATGCATTAATTCTTGCATCTCACCCTGAAGCCCTTTAGGTTAATTGAAAATTAGCCTCACCAAGTTGTCCTTCATGGATTATGAATCCTTTTTTAAACAAAAACTCCAAGACATAAAAATAGAAGGTCGATATCGGATCTTTGCTGATTTAGAACGCTGCGCAAAAGATTTTCCTTATGCCTTTTATAATAATGAAGGAAATTCTCGCCGTGTCGTTGTGTGGTGCTCCAACGATTATTTGGCCATGGGGCAACATGAAAAAGTCCTCAATGCAATGACTGAGGCTACACGTCGTGTGGGAGCAGGCGCTGGGGGTACACGCAACATTTCCGGGACAAGCCATTACCATGTCCTTTTGGAACGTGAGATTGCCGACCTTCATGATAAAGAAGCAGCTCTCATCTTCTCGTCGGGGTATGTCTCTAATGAAGCTTCTATAAGTACACTGGCCTCCCACTTGCCGGAGTGTGTGGTTTTTTCGGACGCTCATAACCATGCCTCTATTATTCAGGGCATACGCTATAGTGGCGCCCAGAAGGAAATTTTTCGCCATAATGATTCCTTACATCTCAGGGAACTCTTATCTCGCTATCCGAAAGAAAGACCTAAACTCATCGTTTTTGAATCCGTCTATTCTATGGATGGGGACATTGCTCCCATTGAAAGTTTTTGTGATTTGGCAGAAGAGTATAATGCCCTCACGTTTATTGATGAAGTTCATGCCGTTGGAATGTACGGCCATAAAGGCGGCGGTATTGCTCAAAAAGAAAAGCAAGCTCATCGACTGAGTATTATTGAAGGAACCTTAGGAAAGGCCTTCGGTGTCGTCGGAGGTTACATTGCCTCTACAACAGATTTGGTAGACTTTGTGAGAAGCTTTGCCTCTGGATTTATATTTACCACCTCCATGCCACCGGGAGTAGCCGCCGCAGCTCTTGCAAGCATTCAACATTTGAAAGTTAGTCAAACAGAGCGCCTCCAACACCAAGAAACCGTCTCAAAAGTCAAAAGGAGGCTTATACAAGCTGGAATTCCCTTTATTCCAACTCCCTCCCATATTATTCCCATTCTGGTCAGAAACGCCCGTCAGTGTCAGTTGGCTTCAGAAAGACTTTTGAAAGAACATAATATTTATGTTCAACCTATCAACTACCCGACGGTCCCGCGTGGAACAGAAAGGCTTCGAATTACGCCTTCTGCAGTCCATACAAATCAAATGATTGATGAATTGGTTGACGCGTTAAAAAGTGTGTGGGATGACCTTACTATTGAATATGCGGCTTAAGGTGTTATGACAGCTTCAAAGAAAATATGTTGGACCATCACAGATGAGTTTCCTGGAATGAAAAGCCAAGTGATAGGTCTTTCTGATGCCATTGGCATTGCCTCTGTACATAAGACGTGTAAACGGCGCTGGCCTTGGGGGTGGCTTAGCTTACCCTGGGGAAATCCCCTCACACAATTAACACCTAAAAGTGATCCCCTCACCCCCCCCTGGCCTGATCTCGTGATCACTTGCGGAAGAAGATCTGCGCCCTTAGCGCTGGCTATAAAAAAGCAAAGTAACGGTAAAACATTTTGCGTCCATATTCAAAATCCGATTCTAAATCTTGAGGCCTTTGATTTGATCGTGTCACCTGAACATGATCACCTTAAACGTCCCAATGTTATTTCCACAAAAGGAGCCATTCATAAGGTGACTCCACAAAAGATTGAAGAAGACATTAAAATCCATGCTTCTCTTTTTCAAAATCTTCCCCGTCCCTACAGCACGGTCCTTTTGGGAGGAAGTACAAATCGGTACAAAATGCCTCGCGAAGCGCTGGAGGATCTTATTCGTAATATTCTTCTCATCCGTAACAAAACCCAAGGTAGCGTTCTTGTCACCCCTTCATTTCGCACACCTTTTCGGGATCTTTTAACAAAATCCCTTAAAGATGAGCCCCATATTTTTCTTGCAGAGGTTGAAAAGCTAAATCCATATTTTGCCATGCTGGGAGTTGCCAATTTTCTTTTCGTTACAGATGATTCAGTTAACATGGTCTGCGAGGCCTGCGTTACGGGTAAGCCTGTTTATATCCTCCCCCTTCTCAATCATGGGAAAACAAAGCCAAAAAAATTCATTGAAGGACTTATCCAAGAAGGTACTGTTCGACTTTTTCAAGGATCCATTGACAGATGGTCTTATGCTCCCTTTAATGATACAGCAAAAGTTGCTGCAGTTGTTCGCAAGCAGATGGGACTCTAAGGAGAAAAAACGATGGTTTTAAAAATTAAAACATTTGCCAATCAAAAGCCTTGTTCCTTTTTTAAAGCGTTAGGACACCCAATGATTGCCCAGCGCTTAAAAGCCCTTAAAAATGCTCCGCTTCCGGCTATTTATGATCCTGAAGGACACTTGGAAGATTTCCTCGCGATGACAGGGCTCGAGACACCGATTCATATTTATGTTCAAGCCATAGAAGCTTTAGGGTCAAAAACGTCCTTAATTTCACAAATTCAACAGGATAAACCAAAGAAAATTCTTATTCTTTCCTTCGAGCCCGAGAAACATTTAGCCCAAATGGGCCACCTCATCCCCCTTTCTTGCGAAGTCGTGAGCCTTAAAGAATTGCGTCTCCCAGATGAGATGCTCACCAATCCAAATAATTATTTATCTGATTTAAATTTTTCCACAAATTTTGCCTTTTTCCGTGAAGAAGATGGCTGGCATACGCGAATCAAGAGCGCCAATTACTGGCCAAAATATGGATCGAAAGACGTCAAACTCTGGGCTATTCTCTTTGATGAACAGGGAAAAAAGCTTGCGGAATGGAATGAAGCCCTATCTCCATCAGTGCATTCTCTTGTCATTGACAGCCGGGATGTGAAAAAACGATTTAATTTGCCGGATTTTACCGGTCAGCTTTTTATCCATATCTCCGGCACCCATGGCCACAGCATCGTGAAATACGCTCTTGATACCTTTCATGACACAGGGATGCTCTCTGCAACCCATGATGCCAATGCTTGGCCCTCTGAATACTTTTCGGGGCTTCCAGCGCCTCGTGAGAGCGAGCGCGTCATTCTGTGGCTTCAAAACAGTCACTCCCTCCCTGTTCCAGCAAAAGGCGTCAGTTTAAACCCGATGGGAGACCCGAAAGCTATTTTCCTTGATCGAGACATTCCTCCTTTTGGAACATACGCTCTTGATATAGAAACGCTTTTCCCAACAGCTCGTTGGCCACAGCAAATCGAGCTTCATGCTGGTCACTATTTTGTTCGGCCACGTTATGAGGTCATTAATGAAAAAGGCTACCGCTGTATGGCTCACGTAAACGTCGAAAGAAATGATCTTAAACCAGACCTTAGACTCAAGGAATTAAAGAAGAGTCTCGGGAAGGGATTCATTTTACCAGCTCCCCTTTTTCCTACAGATCTTTATATGACCTCTGTTCTTCCTACCCCTATGAGCCGTGAATTGAAGTCTATGCCTGTCAAAGCCTTAGTGTTCGACAAAGAAGGAAATCATAAAGCAAGTTATGCCTTCGGCAATCTTCCGCGCCATCATCAGAAAGCACTTATTGTGAATGATCTTGTCCAACTTGGCCAGGATTATGGCCATGTTGAACTTGTTTATGACTTTGACGTAGGCGATGAGGCTGATGGGTGGCTCCATGCCATTTTCCGTTACCAGCATAAAACATTGGCAGCTCAGGCCGAGACAAGTTTTGGAAGTCATATTTTCAATACGGCGATAACCTACAAGAATGAGCCTCAATCCTATAAAGGCCCTCCCCCCGGCTTAACGGCGAGTCTTTTCCTCAGAGTTGATGATGACATCGAAACCTTTTGTCATCTGATTTATCCCACCTCAACCCCTTGGCATAACTCATCAGATACAAAGTTGATCCTTCACACAAAAAATGGTGAGCCGATTGCTGAAGCTTCTTTGAACATTCCCCAAAGTGGATCTCGTGTGTGGATTTACCAAGAAACATTCTCAAGCACAGACCGAGAAAAAGCTAGGGGTGGATACGTCATGATTCAGGACAAAACCTGCCGTCTTTTCGGTTATCATGGGCTGCGGAATGAGAACGGCGAATTTAGCTTGGATCACATGTTTGGGTTTTGATTTAGTCAGAGTCGCGTCATTCCGGGATTTAGAACCTCTTCCGAACCCGCAAAGCGGGGGGGAATAGACCCCGGATTTAATCCGGGGTTAATACCCGGAACCTAGCTGAATACTTAACTGGGTTCCGTGTACTAGGCCTCTCTATCACTCGCCCTAGTGGGCTAATAAAGAGAGTCTAAGTCCCGGAATGACGAGAGCTAGGGATGACGATCGCGGGGTGTTCGCATGAGATCACCATTTCACACAGGAACTAAATCTCTAATATCCTTCACCATCAGATTCGATCTCAAGCTCTACTTTCGCTGCGGATTCTTTACAATTTTCACAAGGAAACCCGGTAATCTCTTCACCTAAAGTTTGATTAAATTCAGTAATTTTTACTTTATGAAAAGCGAGTGTTGTGTGTAAAGCATCTAATTGAAGCTGTGCTTTTTCTTCCATGCTTGAGTTTTGATGAGCATGAAAAGTAAAAACAACAGGCTTATTTGCGCTAAAGCTCGAATATTCTTTTTTCCTCCCTTGTTTTAAAATAATTCATACCCCTCAAGAATCGATCATGTCAACTTTCAAAACAAAGATTAAATATTGCTGGATGGGTATAAAAAAAGCTTACCTTTTTTCAGGGTAAGCTTTCCAATAAATTGTATGTTTATTTTCAGAAAATCTCTGAGATTTCTTTAAACATTTTTATGAATCCATCAAGTCAGCCCCTAACTCTTTTTTTAGAACGTCCAACTCACCAATTTTCTCTAAATACATTAATATACCCGGTGCAGTCATTTGTCTAAGTTGATAATAATCCAAATTATTATCTTTGGCGGCTCGGAGCATCCTTCTAGCAACATCCTGGAGTCTTAACCGTGTGGATTCAGAAATTTTTGATGATTGCTTTGAAGATAAATCTTCCACAAGCGAAGAGGAATGAAAACGATCCAGAGCTAACTGAATAAACTCTTTTTGTCCCTCTTCACCTAGATTGATCCAATCTTGAGCATTTTTAATAAGCTCGCCCGATCTTAATTTAAAGTTGCGAACTATTATTGGTTTCATTCGATCATCACTGTCATTTCCTTTAGCTTTTAACGCCCGAGTTATTGTGCTTACGAAAGTGTCAAAAGAATAAATATCTGAAAAATTCTCTGCAATATACTCGGATAGCCGCGCACCAAATGTATTTTGTTCTCGGTCTTCGTTAAGGGGATTTTGGTTTCCTGACTTTGATGCAACGGTCCTATTTTGATCTTCTTGGTCTCGCGACTCCATACACATACCTTGGTTTGCGAACAAGGTTAAACCCGTAAATAATGATAATGTAAAAATTGTAAAATAGCATCTCATGAAATACCTCCTAAAACAAAAAATTAATATTTATATCATACATTAATGTGGAATGTGTTTATTTTCAAGACAAACATTCGAATTAAGATAAATGCGTTTTAATCACAGACGGTTGGGAAAGTGTCTTATGAACGGGACATTTTCTGCAATGCGAAAAAGTCCTTCTTTTTGTTCCGGTGTGAGGTCTCCTGTCACCGTAATATCTCGATTAATTAAATCCAGCCTGGCGTTTGTTTCAACACAGTTCACTAAACCCTCATTGTATATTTTCTCATGGGTTAAGGTCACTTCTATGTTCTTAAGGGGAATTTTTTTGTGCTCTGCATACATCCTTAGCGTTATGGATGTACAGCCCACAAACGCGCAAGGATTAGGTCATAGTGGCCTATGTTTTAGGCCAGAAAAATAGGTTTAGGATCAATAATTTTTGAGTTGCATTCCCAATAATTCATATTATGTTGAAAGATGTAAGTGCTATTTTATGTCAATTTAATTGATGTTTAGAGCGCCCAATAAAAAGAGTAGGGTTATTTTTTAAGGAGAAATATTATGAAAAGAAAATTGATGTCACTTTTGGTTGTGTCAACGGTTATCGGAATGACTACGCCAGTCTTTGCTGGTTTAGATGATGCTATCGAAGATGGAGTCTATAAAGGACCCCCAAAGATCGTCTTAAAAGCTGCTAATAGGGCTGTAAAGGAGGATAGACTCTCAAATCCAGACGGTGAGAAGATTTTTAATGCTGGGATGAAAGACAAGTATACCATAAAGGCATCGGCCACAGTCCTTGATAGATCTCGTTATGCACCTTATCCTGAACCAATTATAACCTTCAGCGAAATAACAGAGAATGATGATGGAGGTTGGAAGATAAAGGCATCCATTAAAGAAAGGTATGTTTCGCTTGAAGCGGACATGACCATTAGTGGACAAGTACTTTCGGACTTTGGAATAATATATCTTCGATATGAAAGGGGTGTGCTCGAACGCCGCAACCCTACAATGCCTTCTCATTATATACCTGGAAAACCAGAGTGGATGCAGTAAGAAATATTGTCGATTTCTTTCTAGTTCAACAAAGGTGAGGAAACTCTTCCTCACCTTTTTTAAATCTGTATTACTTAATCAGTCTTCAAACTCGTCTTAATAACAGAAGGCTGGGAAAGTGTCTTATGAACGGGACACTTTTCGGCGATGCGCAAAAGACCGTCTTTTTGCTCCGGCGTTAGGTCTCCTGTCAAAGTAATATCTCGATTAATTAAATCCAGCCTAGCATTTGTTTCAACACAATTCACCAAATCCTCATTGTAAATTTTTTCATGGTTTAAAGTCACTTTTATTCCTTTAAGGGGAATATTCTTATGTTCGGCGTACATCCTTAACGTTATGGATGTACACGCCCCCAAACTCGCAAGGATGAGATCATAAGGACCAGGTCCCCTATTATCGCCCCCTACGTCAACGGGTTCATCAACAAAGAATGTATGACCTGCAGCGTGAACAACTTGAGTAAATCTCCCCTCACCCATTTCAGTAACGGTCACGCCTTGTGGGTCATCTTCCCTTGTCGTTTCTTTTTTCTCAGACATATAACGATTCACCCAACTACATATAATGTCTGCCACATAATCGGCATCTTCAATCTTGGTTAACAAATGATCTGCTCCATAAAGGGAAATAAAATTTTTGGGATGGCGAGCTGCAGTGAAAATAAGCCGAGCATTTTCAATTTCAACCGTCTTGTCCTGGGGTGAGTGAAAAATAAGAAGGGCTGCAGTTATGTCTTTAAGGTAATCGAGGGATTTATGTTTTTCGAGATCATCAATAAATTGTTTTTGAATTTGAAATGTTCGCCCCGCTAGAACCACATTCGCGTATCCTTGAGAATTGATTTCTTCAATAGAACTATTCAAGACATGGCGAAGATGAATAGGATCACTGGGCGCGTTAATGGTCGCAAGGGCTTTAAGATCAGGAACGTTTTCCGCAGCCCTTAAGACAGCAGCCCCCCCTAAACTATGACCGATCAGGATTTGGGGGGTCTTATTTTGCGACCGCAAAAAATCGATAGCGGCTTTAATGTCTTCAATATTGGATGAAAAATTTGTATTACTGAACTCACCTTCACTGCTCCCGAGGCCTGTAAAATCAAACCGAAAAACACCGATTCCTTTTTCTGTGAGGGCAGCAGAAATGTGACTTGCAGCCAGGGTATTTGAAGAACAGGTAAAGCAATGGACAAGAAGAGCATACCCTTTAATTTCCCCATCAGGACTATCCAATCGAGCAGATAAAAGGTGTCCTTGGCTTCCCGGAAACGTTATTTTTTCAGTTTTAACTGCCATCTTTCACATAGCCTTTCGTTTTACCTAGTATCCCATGATGATACAGAAAAAGGGTAAACATTATCCTAAGGAAAATGAAAAGACTCCCGAATGATTAGAGTCGTTCGTTCCAAACTTAAATAGAGGAATGAGTCCATGAATTATTCCATATCCGAAGCATTTACATGACCCACCAATTCCATAAGGTACTCCATGTGATCGTGAGGTTGGGTTAGTTTATAAATATAGCTAAGCTCTCCTCCAGAATGACTGTCCGGGGTGAAATGGCTGAGTGAATGAGGATCCAAGGTGATTGTCTTTACGGTCCTTAAGTTTGCTATGTCGAAAGGATGATCTAATCTCCATGTCATTTGGCCACGCTGAATGGGAGGCGATGGTTGATGATTATGAAAACTATTCACAGCCGCCTGCGCTTCCTCCACGGTAAGAGTAGGCTCTAATCCTTGAATACTATGAAGAACCAATGTCAGAGTTGGGCCAGTTCCACTTTCACTGTTAGGCGTCCTCTTTAAGTTCACAGTATAATTACATGCTAATGCCGCATTTGCATTAGGCGAATGAGGACGTGAAATAGATTCAATATTCCTAATTCCTCCTGTTACAGCCGCTTGTCCTTGCCAATTGTATGTTTTGGCTCCTTTTGACACATTTATCTCAGCTTGCAACGGACCACCAAAAGAAATTAAATCGTTTGTTGTTACTGGTGGACAGGTGAGAGCCGCATAGCAAGTTGTGGACAAACCTAAGATGGCACTAACCAAGAGAGCAGGCGCTATATATTTATTCATGGATTTATTCCTTTTTTGAAAAGATTTTATATCTTTTATTCAATTTTTTTATCAAATAAAAAATAGTTCTTTCTTATGAATAACATATATAGGTAAAAAATCTCTTAATCATTCACTTGGGAAAAAATGATGGGGCAAGATTGCTTCACCCCACATACGTGGGGTTCGCAATGACGACAATGGGTTAATAACGTTCTGATCAGTGAATACTGATCACGACCGTCTACCCTTTCGATTGCCGCCTTAGGAACGCAGGAATTTCAATAGAGTCATCTTCAGCTTCTTGCAAAGGTTCAGATTTCGTTTGAACCATTGCTTGAGGATAGGATCTTTTCGGTGGTTCAGTTGCCCGAGGAGGTTGATTTTTTCGGCCAATAAGACGATCAAATAAACTGCTGAATGGGCGTGATTCCTCACTTTCAGAAGCTGGAGCGCCCGCCCCATATTGATAGGGATCTTCACCGAGCCTTTCCTCAGGATAGGAAGAATAAGACGGAGAAGGTTCAATTTGCTTTAATTTCATAACACGCTCTTCAACTTCATGCTCAGTCATGAAGACCTCTTGCTCAAGCTCATGCACAGGCTCAACCGTGCGATCTTCCTCAACTTGTAAGGATGCCGCTTGCATTTCTTTTTCAAGCTCGGAGATACGTGCCTTACTGAGAAGGCTTGCCGAATGGGAATCAATACCCGTTGCGACACATGACACACGAATCCGCCCCTCAAGGCTTTCATCAAAGGTTGATCCAAAGATGATATGAGCATCGGGATCGACCTCTTCTCGAATACGATTGGCAGCCTCATCAACCTCATAAAGGGTCATATCAAGACCACCTGTAATATTGATGAGAACAGCCTTAGCCCCACGCATTGAGACATCATCCAAAAGCGGACTTGAGATTGCTGCTTCAGCTGCTTCAATAGCCCTTCCTTCACCTTGCGCTTCACCCGTTCCCATCATTGCTTTGCCCATCATACTACCCATCACAGCGCGCACATCCGCAAAATCAAGATTGATAAGCCCCGGCTTCATCATCAAATCAGTTACACTTCGCACGCCTGAATAAAGAACGTCGTCTGCCATTTTAAAGGCATCTGCAAAGGTTGTCTTTTCATTAGCAACACGGAAAAGGTTTTGATTGGGAATAATGATAAGGGTATCTACATATTGCTGCAGCTCTTCAATCCCTTTGTCTGCTGTCCGCATACGGTTAGACCCTTCAAAATGGAAAGGTTTTGTGACAACGCCAATGGTAAGAATGCCTTTCTCACGTGCCGCTTTAGCAACAACGGGAGCGGCTCCTGTTCCTGTTCCTCCTCCCATACCGGCGGTGACAAACAGCATATTGCTCCCCTCAATATGCGTGAGAACTTCTTCAATACTTTCTTCTGCAGAAGCTCGGCCTACTTCTGGATGAGAACCTGCGCCAAGCCCTTGTGTGACTTGAAAACCGAGTTGAATCTTTGTTTCGGCTAAGGAAAGAGTAAGCGCTTGGGCATCAGTATTTGAAGCAAGGAATTTCACACCCTGCAAATCACCCCGGATCATATTATTGACCGCATTTCCTCCTGCTCCTCCTACCCCAATAACTGTTATACGGGGTTTGAGTTCCTTTTTCTCTTCATTTTGCAATAGGGTCATCGTCATCCATACCTCTCTATTATTGCTTTAATGTCCACATAATCACATAGTTGTCTTCAAAAAACCATCACCAAATTTGTCTTAAAAAAGAACCAATTTGCGCAATGACTTGCTTAGATTTTGTCTGCGGGAATGCGTGTAAATAAGCTAGGTGTTCTGCCTGGCCATAAGAGAGAAGTCCCGTACACGTTGAAAAAGATGGATCTTGCGATAGCTCAGAATAGCCTAAATGAATCGGTTTTCCGAGACGAATACTTTTCCCTAAAATCATGGAGGCAACTTCTCGGGCACCTGAAAGCTGACTGGCTCCTCCTGTAAGCACAACCCGTTGGCCAGTCAATGCATCTGCACCGACTTTCAAAAGACGATTTCGAACATATTCAAAGGTTTCTTCGATGCGCGGTTTAATAACCGAGACAAGAGCAGAACGGGGCATCTGATTTATTCCCTCCCCACGTTTCTCGCCAACCAACGGGATAACAATCATTTCTCGATCATCAGCCACCGAAGGTATAGCACTCCCATAGAGGGTCTTAAGACGCTCAGCATTCGTCATTGTTGTAGAAAATCCACGCGCAATATCCATTGTGACATGATTGCCCCCAATGGGAATACATTCCGCATGGCGCAGCTGACCTTCATGAAAAACGGCAAAAGATGTGGTACTCCCTCCCATATCAATGAGAACAACACCTAATTCCATTTCATCTTCCACAAGACACGCTAAACCAGATGCATAAGGTGCAGCCACAAGGTTTACAACCTCAAGATGGCTCCTCGCCACACAGGTGCTTAAATTATAAAGAGGGCTTGCTTTACTGAAGAGAGTGTAAAGTGAAACCCAAAGCCGATCCCCATACATTCCTCTTGGGTCTCTGATGCCTTTCGTACCATCCAAAACATAACCGGTAGGAACAGTATGAAGCACTTGAAAGACTGGATCCTCTTGAGTCGCTTTAGCTTGTAAAAGAACCCGCCGAACATCCGCATCATTAATAGGATGCCCGGAGACATTCATTTCTACAGCAAGGTTGACTGATTTAAAATGTATTCCATTAACACTCACTATAACGTCCCGAATCGTAACACCGGCCATTTTTTCAGCCGTATGAACTGCATTTACAATAGAGGTGACAGCCTCCTCCATATCTATGACGACACCCGATTTTACACCACTGGAGAGTTGCTGCCCAACACCTAAAATTTCAAAATTATCCTTCCCTTGAACCATGGCAATAGCACAACAAACTTTTGATGAACCCACATCTAATGCAGCAATCAACCCTTTTCGCATCCGTGAATGATGTCGATCCCAATTCCACATGCTTCTTATTGACTCCTCTTAAGCATCTTGTCCCGTATTATTTTTTCTTTGAGCAGCTTCTGGTAGTAAGCGCAAGATCAACTGATCTGGCAACCGCAGATCTATCGTTACAATTTCCTGTTCCATCACATGATAGTGTTTTTCAAGATTCAGGAGAAATTTCAAAGCACGCTCTGCTTCTTTTTCAGGGAGCTTAACGTCTATTTTGCCATCAAGTCTTATATCCCAACGGGTAGATCTTAAATGAGTTGCTGCTGTCACGTGGTATTTTATTTCAGGAAACTTTTCAAGAAGTGCTATAAGTTTTCCCAAATGACGAGGTGCCTGATCACCCGCCACAAGCAATAATCCTTTGTATTTATGAACCTCTTTCGTTTCCACAAGTTCCCCATCCTGATCCACAAGATAGGTTTTTGCGTGATCTTGCCAGATAGCCACAGGCTTTTTTTCTGAAATCCGAATATAAAGTGTATCAGGAAACCGCCTCTCTACACATACCGCATTCACCCACGAAATTTCTTCGAGCTTAGCTTTGGCTTCGGAAAGATTGATAGAGAGAAGAGGTGTGCCACGTTCAAATCCTAATTTCTTTAAAATTTGTGATTTATCCGTGCGGATTCGACCTTCAACAATTACATCCTCAAGTCTCAAGCCAAGATAGGCCGTGGATCTCTCAAGGCCATTTAAAACTTGTGACATTAGGGTTGAAATATGAAAGTAACTCCAAAGGGCAATAACACAGAGGCCCATCCCTATAACGACCGACGTTAAACGTCGAACACCTAATACCTGAAAAGATGTTCGTTGAGCTTTTTGGCGTTTTGAAGTGGTGCGTCTATAAGACTTCACCGCCGGCATGAAGCATCCTCCACCATCCATTGAACAAGTTGAGCATAAGTCATCCCCTCATGAGCTACAATCTCAGGGACCAAAGACAAGGGAGTTAAACCTGGTTGAGGGTTCGTTTCAAGGTAGTATAATGTACCAGGCTCACCATGCGTATCATCATATCGAAAATCTGATCGCGAAACACCGCGACATTCAAGACCTTTATGGGCCTTTTCTGCCCATTCAAGGACCTGAGCATAAACTTCAGGATGAATGGGAGCCGGCATCAAATGGATAGCTTTGCCATCCGTATATTTAGCTTCATAGTCATAAAAAGTTCCATGAGGGCGTATTTCTATGGCCCCAATAGCTTTACCCCCAAGGACTGCGACCTGAATCTCACGACCAGGAATATATTTTTCCACCAAAACCTCTTCCTCAAAGGGCCATTCTTGCGGATTGGGAAGGGGTGTTGTCTCGTCCAAAATAATATGAACCCCTAAGCTTGATCCTTCTCCAATAGGTTTGATAACAAAAGGCGGTTTCATGATGTGCCCAGCACATACATCTACAAGTTGAGCAACTTGACCTTCGGGAATGCGAATGCCTTTAACCTGACAAATATTCCGAGCAACGATTTTATTCATAGAAAGGGCAGAACCTAAAACTCCCGAATGGGAATAAGGAATATCCATCATTTCCAAAAGACCCTGGATACATCCGTCCTCCCCCCATCTTCCATGGAGGATATTTAAAACGACATCCGGCTTATGGATTTCTAAATTCTGGACGAGCTTTTCCATATTTCGCGTCACATCAATAGGGATAGCCTCATGTCCCAATTCTTGAAGCGCCATTAAGACGCCTTGCGCACTCGAGAGAGAAACCTCTCTCTCTCCTGAAAAACCACCCATTAAAACAGCAACTCTTTTTTTCATGCGGCCTTTTCTCCTATTTGAGAACCATCTTTAATACCTATTCTTTCAATCTCCCACCGTAGATCTACACCTGTTACCTCCAGAACACGCTGTCTTACCTCTTCTCCTAACGCTTCGAGATCAGCAGCTGTTGCCCCTCCTGTATTTAACATAAAGTTGCAATGCAGATCAGACATCATGGCCCCTCCCTTCTTAAGGCCACGGCAACCTGCTTTTTCAATCAACTCCCAGGCTTTAGCCCCCTCGGGATTTGCAAAAGTACTCCCTCCAGTTTGAGATTTAACAGGTTGTGTTCGCTCCCGTTCTTTCAAAAATGTGGAGATTTTCTGTTCAATCTCTTGAGTATTTCCCACATTTCCCTTGAAAGAGGCCCCAATAAAAATCCAATCTTTCGGAAGGTCGCAATGACGATAGGTCAACCCTAGATCTTGAGGTGTCAAACGATGAATTGATCCTGTGGGGTCAACAACAATTGCATTAAGCAAAATGTGAGCTATCTCCGATCCATAAGCTCCTGCATTCATGCGAAGAGCTCCCCCAATGGTTCCAGGAATACCACATAAGAACTCAAACCCCGAAATTCCTGCTTCACAAGACAGAGCTGCAACGTTCCGATCTAAAACGGCGGCTCCAACATCAATTGTTGTTTCATTCACATACATATTAGTAAAGCCTTGACCTAAACGTATAACAACTCCTTCCACGCCTCCATCCCGCACTAAAAGATTTGAACCAACGCCTATAACATGCACAGGTAGATTCACGGGTCGATTTTGAAGAAAAAAACACAAATCTTGAACATCTGCGGGTTTGAAGGTAACTTGGGCAGGCCCCCCTACACGAAACCAGGTTGAAGACGCCAAGGTAACATCAAAAAGATAGCGTCCTCTTACCTTTGGGAGAAACATTTCTAGGTTTTCGGATGTCGGCTTCATTTTTCCCCCCTCAAACACATGTCTGCGAATAAGATTTATTTAATTGCATCGGTAAAGCGCGCGCAAGAGAAGAAATGGATCCTGCCCCTAAACAAATGACCATGTCCCCCGTCTGCGCAAGGCCTTGAATGAGCTGAGGCAATTCTTCTGGCCCACCACAGCAATAAACCTCACCTTTCATTGCCTTCACCAGATCCTCATGGTTGGCTCCTTCGTGAGATATTTCACGCGCAGCATAAACAGGCAAAACGATTGTAAGGTCTGCCTCTTCACAACAAGTCACAAAATCTTGAAAATGATTCGTAAGGCGACTATACCTGTGCGGTTCTAGGACCGCGATAACGCGACCCTCTGTGGCACTTTTCGCAGCTGTTAGGGTTGCACGAATCTCAACGGGATGATGGGCATAGTCATCAATAATCGTCACCCCTTGCCAATCTCCCACACGAGTGAAACGTCGCTGAATCCCTTCAAAAGACTCAAAAGCTTCTCTTAGGACATCTATCTCAAGCCCACATTCAAACGCAGTTGCTGCCACCCCAAGAGCATTAAGAACGTTATGATGGCCATAAAGAGGAAGGAACATTGCAAAGCATTGATTTTGAATGACAAGATCAAAAATGGCTCCTCTTTGGGTCATCTGCGTATTTTCCGCCCGAACATCGGCTTCTGGATGTAAGCCATACGTTAAGCATCGCTGTTCAGATTTAATTCTTTGCCAGAGAGTATAGACCTGGGGATGGTCAATTCCCAAAATGGCAACTCCTCCGGGATGAAGTTCCGTCGTAAACGTTTCAAAGGCATCATAAAGCCGATCTGAACTTCCATAATAATCCATATGTTCGAGATCCATATTGGTTACAACAGCGATCTTCCTGGGAAGCTTTAAAAAACTTCCATCTGATTCATCCGCTTCTGCCACACACAATTGTCCCTGCCCAGCCTTAACGTTAGAGCCCCAGGCATTCATTACACCCCCATTGATGATGGTAGGATCAAGACCAGCTTTTTCGAGTACCCATCCTAATAAAGCTGTTGTGGTTGTCTTTCCATGTGTTCCTGAAATTGTGATTCCTTGGAACTGTTCCATTAAAAGAGCCAACATCTCGGCACGATGAAGAATGGGAAGCCCACGGAAACGCGCTTCTTTCAGTTCAGAATTATTTTCTTTGATATCCGTTGTTATAACAACAATGTCCTTTCCTTCGAGAATCGAAGGATCATGGCCTAAGGCAACATGAATACCTTCTTTTTGAAGCCGTTCTATATTTCCGTTTAAAGACAAATCACTGCCACTAATCTTATGGCCTTGTTGAGCTAAAAGCTGAGCAATCCCGCTCATACCAATACCCCCCACGCCAATAAAGTGAATGTGCTTACCATCAAGATCTTTAAGATTCATATAATTTTCTTTCTTAAACAGCGATCAGTTTTACAAGGTGAGCTAATCTTAACGATGCATCTGGAACCGCAATAGCCTGTATATTGGCTGCTGCTTGCATTAATTTCCAGGGAGATGTCATTAATTCTGACAAATAAATTGCTAACGCATTAGAAGTAAACTCTTTTTCTCGCATCACCCAACCTCCTTGAACGTTAACGACTTGCTGTGCATTGTAGAATTGGTGATCATCCATCGCATAAGGATAGGGAATAAAAAGAGAGGGTCTTCCCACGAGCGCCGCTTCAACAACACTCGAAGCCCCTGCCCGAGAAATAACGAGGTGAGCCCTTTTATACCTCTCTCCCATATGATCTAAAAAAGAAGCAAGTTCAACATTGGCTGCCGTTTTTTCATAAAGGGTTTCCGTCATTTCTATATATTCTGATCGACATTGCTGACTAATATGAAGACGCTTTTGAAGAATAGGGTCTAAAAGAGACACAGCCTTAGGAATGACTTCTCCAAAAATCTTAGCTCCCTGGCTCCCCCCCGTAACGAGAATATGAAAAGGTTCATTTTTCTCAGATGAAGTATAGGGTTCAGTTTTAATATCAGGACGGACAGGCAAGCCCGTAAAACTCACTTTATTCTGGCAAGATGTTGGAATATTTTCCACGTGGGGGAAAGAAGTGGCAATCCGCGTGACAAAGGGCGCTAAAAAATGATTCACCCTGCCAAAATAAGCATCGGCCTGGTGAACAATTGTGGGGAAACGGAGCGTAGCAGCGGCCATCATGGTAGGAAAGGAAGCATATCCCCCAAACCCTATAACGGCACGAGGTTTTAAACGTCGTAAATGATAGAGAGCAGCGCCCACCCCTCCTATGAGCTTTATCCCTCCTTTTATTTTTTGTCCCATTGATCCTTTAAAGTGGGACGCAGGAATTTTGACTTTTAAAAAGGAAACGTCATTATATAGATGCCCTCGACTATCACTGAATATAAACACTTCATATCCCTGGGCGACCAACTCACGTCCCAGAGCTTGAGCAGGAAAAACATGGCCACCCGTTCCACCGGTAGCCAATACAATGCGTTTGACGAACTCACTCATGATTCCCAATCCTTCTGCGCGTGAGACCTAAAACGAATCCCATCCCAATGGCTTGAGCTAACATGGAGGATCCCCCATAACTAATGAAGGGTAGCGTCATTCCTTTCGTGGGCATCAGACTGAGAGCGGAGGCCATATTGATAACAGCTTGCAATCCAAATTGGACAACAAGGCCTGTGACGGCAAGAACTACAAATATGTTGTTTTCATCAAAAAGACGACAAAAGGTACGCAAAAGAATAAAGGCAAAGATACATACCAATACGAGGCACAAGATCATTCCAAATTCTTCCCCAGCAACTGCAAAAATAAAATCAGCGTGCGCATCGGGGAGATATTTTTTGACTGTCCCCTCCCCCGGCCCTTGACCCAAAAATCCCCCATTCATGAACGCTTCTAAAGACTGATTGACTTGATATCGATCGCCAAACTTATCTCCACAATCTGGATTTAAGAAATGATCAACGCGACGCGTCACGTGAGGGAATAAGAAGTATGCTGCAAAAAGACCTCCAATTCCACATCCTCCAACTGGTAAAATCCAATACAGTGGAAGACCTGCCAGAAAAAACTGAGAAAACCACATGGCTGTAATTAATACTGTCATCCCTAAATCGGGTTGAAATAGTAAGAATGTAATGACAATAAGATAAAGGCAAATAGAACTCAAATTCCCTGGAAAAGAAGGTTCGGTTTGCTGTTTGGAAAACAGCCACGCACACACTATCGCAAAGGATGGCTTCACAAATTCAGAAGGCTGTATGGAAATGCCGCCTAGTTCAAACCAACGCGTTGCTCCTTTAATTTCAGTACCCATAAAGAGAGTAAGAAAAAGCCCCACCAGGCTAACCCCAAATATCCCAAGTGCAAACCACTTAATATCTTGGAGTGAAAGGAGAGAGAGCCCCATTAATAGAATAAGGGTCGGAATTAAAAAAATAATATGCTTTTTGATAAAATGAAATGAACTCCAATGATGTTGGTCGGCCACAGCTGGACTTGCTGCCATAATGAGAAGAACACCAAAAAGAATGAGAAGCATTAAAGCTGCTAGTACCCAACGATCAACTGTCCACCACCATTGTCCGATCAAGCTTGTATTTGTGCGAGCTAATGAGAGCATGCAATCGCCTCTTGGGCATACTGGCAAAAAGCTTCGCCTCTCTCCTCGAAATCGGCGAATTGATCAAAACTTGCGCAAGCCGGAGAAAGAAGCACCACTGCATCTTGCTTTTGATCAGCGAACGCTAATTTTGCTGCCTTTTCTGTTGCTTCCTTGAGTGTTTCACATATTGTACAAGGAACTTCCCCATCTAAAGTAAGTAAAAAGCTAGACGCTGCTTCTCCATATAAAAAGGCATGCTCAATAGCCGAAAAATAAGGTTTGAGACTTGTTATACCCCCTTCTTTTGGCCGCCCTCCTAGAAGACAATAAAGAGTGGAATCTTGATAACATGCGAACGCTTTTGCAGTAGCCTCCGCATTCGTGGCCTTACTATCATTAACGAACGTTACATTTTTATAACGAGCTACCTCTTGTTGGCGATGAGGAAGTCCTGGAAAAGAAGCAATCCCTTGAGAAATGGTTTCTGCTTCAAGCCCCATGGACCGAAGAGCTGCGTATGCTGCCGCCACATTCTGCCAATTATGTTGCCCTTTTAACCGGGCAAAATTTTTCAAATTTAAAACAGGACTGGATTTTTCATAAAGAATCCCTTCTCTTACATAGATACCTTCACTAAGCACCTTGCATGTAGAAATAGGGAGAAGCTTCACTTTTTCTGATGCCTTCAAAGCTTCATAGATCGTCAAGCAAGGAAGATCATCAACACTGATGATCAAGATATCTTGAGACGTTGCATTTCTATAAATGAGCTTTTTTGCCGCAATATATCCATCCATACCTCCGTGTCGTTCCAAATGATCAGGGGTGATGTTCAACAAAATCCCAACATCAAAATGGAGATTTGGAGAGATCTCCAACTGATAGGAAGACACCTCTAATACATAAGTCTCCTTCTCTTTTAATGGATTCAACTCCATCACTGGAATTCCAAGATTTCCACCCATTTCGACGGAGGCCCCGCTTTCTTTAAGGATATGACCAATCAAAGTAGTTGTGGTTGATTTCCCGTTCGTGCCGGTAATACCTATATAACGAGCCTGAGGTTGACTTTGACATAAAATTTCCATGTCACTCAAGGGACGCAACCCTGCAATTTGTGCAAGCGCTACTACAGGATGAGGGGCCGGATAATGATGAGGAATGCCAGGACTTAAGATCAGATGATGGATGTCTCCCCATTCAAGGGAATGAAGATTCGTGAGCGGAATTCCCTGATTTCGCGCTGCCTCTCGCGCTCCTTCTTGATCGTCCCAAGCTAAAACATGAGCCCCTGCTTTAAGCAAACTCTGGGCTACAGATCTCCCGGACCGCCCAAGTCCTAAAACAGCAACTTTTTTATCTTTATAATGGGTAGGAATGATCATCTTGTTAACGAAGCTTAAGGGTTGAAAGACCAACTAACGCTAACACAATTGCAATAATCCAAAAACGGAAAACAATTGTTGGCTCCGACCATCCTTTTTTCTCAAAGTGATGGTGGATAGGAGCCATCAGAAAAATCCGCTGTCCTCCAGAGAGTTTAAAATAGCCGACTTGGAGGATAACGGAAATGGCCTCCATCACGAAAAGCCCCCCAACGATAGCTAAGACGAATTCATGCTTCGTGATAACAGCTACCATCCCCAGGGCACCTCCTGCAGCAAGTGATCCTGTATCTCCCATCCAGACCTTGGCCGGTGGAGCATTATACCATAAAAAACCAAGACCTGCTCCAATCAATGCCCCCCCAAAAATTGCGAGTTCTCCTGTACCCGGAACAAAAGCAATTTGAAGGTAATTGGCAAAGACGTGGTTACCCACAAGGTAAGAAATCAAAACAAAACAGGTTGCTACAATCATGACAGGCCCAATAGCAAGACCATCAAGACCATCGGTCAGATTGACAGCATTTGAGGACCCAACCACAACAATAATCCCAAAGGGAACGTAAAACCATCCTAAATTAATGAGGATATTCTTAAAAAAAGGAATAGACGTACTTGTTGCAAGTGCGGGATTCCCAAGTTCCATCACCGCGTAAGTTGCAAGAGCACTCATTGCGATCTGAAAAAAAAGTTTTTTCTTTGCTGAAAGCCCTTTCGTATTACGTTTCGTGAGCTTTAAGTAGTCATCAAGGGCTCCTACACATCCAAAACCAAGAGTGAGCAGCAAAACAATCCACACGTACCCATTCGTTAAATTAGCCCACAAAAGAGTACTCAGGGTCAAAGCGAATAGAATGAGACTCCCTCCCATCGTAGGAGTCCCTTGTTTTGTCAAAAGATGAGAAGTAGGCCCATCATCTCGGATGGGTTGTCCCCGACGCTGATGACTTTTAAGCCACCTTATGAGCATGGGGCCACACAAAAAACTGATCAGAAGACTTGTTAAGAGAGCACCAGCTGTTCGAAAAGTGATGTATCTAAAAAGGTTAAAGAGAACATTTTCTTGACCCCAAAGTGTATATAGATAATAAAACATGGTTCAGCTCACTCTCTTTATGGGATTTTCTTGAAGAGCCAGAAGGGCCTCGACAATAGGCTTTATCCGCGTACCTAAGGATGCTTTGACACTGATAATATCCCCAGGTTCAATGGTTTCTAAGACAAAAGGGATCAACTCTAACGACGTTGGCGCATATGCTCCCCTCATAGCAATTGGAAGGCGCTCATATAAATGAGCCATATAGGGGCCACAGCAAAATACGAGATCAATTTTGTTTTCTAGAAGAGGTTCAAGCAATTCTTCATGACGCACACGTGCAATGTCTCCCATCTCCCGCATGTCCCCAAGAACAGCTATTTTTCGCCCTTTTTTATTCTGCCCTAATACAGCAAGGGCTGCTCGCATCGAAGTAGGATTAGCATTATAACTTTCATCAATAACCGTAAAATCTCCCTTATAGCACTTTCCTCGTCCTGAAGGGGCTTCTACCGTTGTTAGGCTTTGAGCTGCCTTCTTTACATCAGCTCCAGCTAGAGAGACCGCCCCTAAGACAGCAAGACTATTCAGGACCCAATGAATCCCTGGAACCGAAAGGGTATAGGAAATTTGTTCTCCTTTGATCTCTGCTATCACTCTACTTTTTTCTGCGTCTCCGTCCCATGAGAGAAGACGAAAATCGGCTTTCTCAGATTTACCAAAAGAAAAGATTTTTAACCCGTGTCCTTTGGCCAGCTCGGATAATAGATCGAAATGAGCATTATCTAGATTCAAAAGAACCAATCCTCCTTTTGTCATCCCTTCAAATATCTCTGCCTTAGCCCGAGCGATGTCTTCCACAGAGTTGAAAAATTCAATATGGCATTCAATGACAGAGGTAATAATCGCAATATGAGGCTTGATCATTTGCGTAAGGGGACGAATTTCACCCGGGTGATTCATCCCCACTTCAAAAATACCAAATTGGGTTTCTTGAGGCATACGCGCGAGGGTTAGTGGAACTCCCCAAAGGTTGTTATAACTTGCAACACTTCCATGGGTTGGTCCCTGATCTTTAAAAACCCACTTGAGCATCTCCTTCGTACCGGTTTTTCCGACACTTCCTGTAACGGCTATACGTTTAGCCGAGCATCGCTCTCGCGCAGCATTGCCAAGCTTTTCTAAGGCTTGAAGCGTATCTGCAACTCGCAAAAGGGGTAGAGGAACCTCGACCATCTCGGAAATAAGGGCCGCAGCGGCTCCCTTTGTTACTGCGTCTTGAAGAAAGGCATGCCCATCCCCACTCTCCCCCTTAAGAGCTACAAAAAGGTCGCCTTTTTCAATCGTCCGGGTATCAATAGAAATACCTGAGCATACCCATGGTTCAGAAGAAGTACCTTCAGTTACCTCATCTACCTTACTCGAGTCCCAAAGATCTGTCATATTCTCACGCATTTTTGAACTTCTTCCACATCATTAAAGGGCAAAACTTGATCTCCCACCAATTGATAAGTTTCATGGCCTTTACCTGCAATCAATATCACATCTCCGGGCTGTCTTTCTTCGATAGCCTTCGCAATGGCTTCATGTCTAGATGGAATCTCGCTTGCTCCTGGACACTTTGCAAGAATTTGTTTCCGAATGTCAGCAGGATTTTCAAATCGGGGATTATCATCGGTAATAATAACTTTATCAGCGAGCTTGGCTGCAACTTCCCCCATCATAGGCCTTTTAGAAGCATCACGATTGCCTCCACAACCAAATACAACACAAAGTTTACCTTTTGTGTGATGTCGCAAGGTCTTAAGCGCCAGGGAAAGGGCATCAGGCTTATGGGAGTAATCCACGTAAATGCCTGGCGCTGCTTGCTCGAGACGACCAGGAACCCCTTTTAAATTCACACACGCATCAATAGCTCGTGTGACACCTCCTCCACAGGCAATCACAGCTCCTAAGGCTGCCATCACATTATACACTTGGAATTGGCCCACAAATGGCAAAGTAAAGTTATAGGACTTCCCCTCTATACTCAAAAAAACGTCCTGACACCCATCTTTTGGAATATCTGAGATAAGTCGAATCATCTCTCCGGCTTTACCAAAGGTGATTGTTTTTAGACGACGTTTTTGACAGAGAGCGAGGAGCTGTTCATATTCAGCAATATCCGTGTTTAAAATGGCGAATGACTCATGGATCATGATTTCCTGAAAGAGGCGTACTTTTGCCTCAAAATATGCATCTAATGTATGATGATAGTCCAAGTGCTCACTGGAAAAATTAGTAAAAATGGCGGCTTTAAGACGCACAGAGTCCAAGCGATGCTGGTGAAGACCATGGCTTGAGGCCTCAAAAGCCAAATGGTTAATCTGTTGTTCTTTTAGATTCTGAAGAATTTGATGAAGCCTTACGGGATTTGGAGTATTTATTCCTTCTGTCCCCGTTGGAGGAGGTAATGGCCTTCCTTCCACAATGAGACCCAACGTTCCTAAACTTGCAGCAGGAAATCCTAAATGATGCCAAATCTGACGTATAAAGGAAACAACCAATGTCTTTCCACTCGTCCCCGTCACAGCAACAATATTGTCCGGCTGGAGAGGATAAAAAATGGAGGCAAGAAGGCTTGCTGCTTTACGAACATCAGGTGTACCAAAAAAAGAAACTGCAGGGTACTGCTCTTTAAAGTGGGACGCTATTTTTTCACCAACCCCAAGTGGCGCTACAATGCCCACCGCTCCCCGCCGTAAAGCTTCATCAATAAATGCTGTGCCATCATGTTGACTGCCTGGAATGGCTATAAAAAGGGCCCCTCTTTCAACAGTCTGCGAATTGATAGAAAGGGATGTCGGATTGTGAACTTCACTCTCTAAAGGAATCAAAATTCCTTCTTTGATAAGGGCGGTAAGGTCCACGAATTAATGTCCTCTCATTTGTAAGGCTCTCGCATGAATTAACAGGGGATTGTCATTCGATGCTACTCTTCCTTCACTTGTGGGTGTTACTTGAAGAAGGGGAGCACTTCGCCTGATAACGTTACCTGCAATAGGAGCCGCATTCCACCCCGCCGCATTAAATCCGTATGTTTCTTTAATGGCTTGAGGACGATCTACCATGATGAGGACGACGTATTGAGGACGACTCATGGGAAAGACACCTACAAATGAGGTCATATTGCTCCCCTCTTGATAAGATCGACCCGAAATCTGATTAGCTGTTCCCGTCTTTCCACCAACTTCATACCCTTTTACTTGAGCCTTTTTACTTCTGCCTTGGGCAACTACCATATACATCAATTTGCACATAATTTCCGAGGTTTTCTCAGAAAGAACACGAATTCCTTTATTAACATTAGAACCGCTTACCCTAATAAGAGTAGGTGGTTGCATGACTCCTTTATTTACAACACCTGCGACCGCTGTGACAAGCTGCAAAGGACTAATAGAAATTCCATAGCCGTAAGACGCTGTAATTGTTGTCGCTTGACTCCATTCTTTCGGGTAAAGGGGGGAACCAATCTCAGAAATTTCTAAAGATGCGGGTTGAAAAAAGCCAAGTTTTTGAAAAAATGCCTTCTGAAGGGAGGGGCCCATTTGCATTGCCATTTTTCCTGCTCCTATGTTGGAAGATTCAGTAAAAACCTCCGCGACAGTTAAAGGATAATGAGCTGGGTGAAAATCTTTAACTTTAAAACGCCCGATCCGTAAGGGAGCAGACACATCAAATTTTGTACAAAGGGCCCCCATCCCACTTTCCAAATAAAGGGCAGTATTAAAGATCTTAAAACTTGATCCCATTTCATAAGTCCCTAAAGTAATTCGGTTAAAAAGAGCTTCCTTTTGAGACCCCATCTTCCCAACCTGATTTGGATCAAAATCAGGCAGAGAAACCATAGCAATTACCTCTCCCGTCCGCACATCCATAACAATCCCAGCCCCTCCTTGGGCCTTGAATTTTGCTATGCCAGCCAAAAGTTCGTCTCTTAAGACGTGCTGAACACGAATATCTAAACTCAATTGCAAAGGATCTTTTTTTGATAAAAGGAAGTCATTGAATTTCCTTTCAACCCCTCCTAACCCTTGATTGTCAATATTTGTATACCCCAACACATGAGCAAAAAGTTCCCCATGGGGAAAGACGCGACGTTCATCCTGTTTGAAATAAATCCCCGGTATACCAAGACGAATGATCTCGGCTTGCTTTTGGGGTGTAAGATGGCGAGCAATCCACACAAACCCTTTACCAGACTTAAGACGTTGAAAAGTTTCCTTATAATTAAGTTCAGGTAAAACCTGCATAAGTTTTTCCGCTGCTTCTTTGGCATCTAAGACAACTCGCGCATTGGCATAGAGAGAGAATGTACTTAGGCTTGTTGCTAAAAGCTCTCCATTGCGATCTACAATATCTGTCCGGAAACACGTACCGTTGAAGGCCCTTACATGTGAGGAGTTTTCTTCACCACCTCCTCTGATAAGACTCACATCAACAAGACGGCCTGTTATAACTAAAAATGCAAGTAAAAAAGTAACACTTACAACTAAAAGGCGTGTCTTTGCCATATCAAGTGCTTGGCGAAGCGACTTCGCATCATGCCATCGCGTTGTCTCATGAAATCCTTGAGGAACATAAAGCTTACAGTGACTCATTCTTCCCCTTTCACAGAAGCAAGATGGGCTTGAGGGACGTCCATAAACTTGTCTTCCCCTTTAAAATCACAGCTTATTGCCATAATTTGATCCGTCTTCATAGCCTTAATGTCCAAAAATTTTTCTGCTAATTTTTGCAAACGCTGAGGTTCATTTAAATGACTCCATTCCGCTTTTAGAATATGGATCGTTTCCTTCTCTCGTTTGATCTGTTGAAGGGTCAATGCTAATTTTTGCTCAACCGCGACAACCTCATATTTTACTTTAAAGAGTATAAATCCCACGAAAAGGGCCAGGATGAAAGAAAAGAACGTTGAACGTTGCATTTAAGCACTTCCTCCCACACGTATTCCCCACCGCAACCTAGCCGAACGTGCACGTGGGTTAATTCTTAACTCTTCCTCTTGTGGTACTAAGGCTTTCTGGCTCTTAAGTTCGAATGTTACCCGAGGACGGGGAGCCTCAGGAAGATAACGAGAAGTGTGAGGCATGTTCCCACTTCTTTCTTTGAAAAAAGCTTTGGCAATTCGATCCTCAAGGGAATGAAAGCTTACAACAACAAGACGTCCTCCCTCTTTCAGAAGCTTCTCTGAAGCCTCAAGACCTTTTTCCAACTCTCCCAATTCATCGTTGACAAAGAGGCGTAGGGCTTGGAACGTTCTTGTTGCGGGATCAAATCCTGGTCTCTCAAATCCAACGATAGCTCTCACCAAATCTCCAAGTTGGGTTGTTGTTTCAAAGGGCTGTTCTTTCCTTTTTTCAATGATGGCATGAGCGACAGCACGCGAGCGACGTTCTTCCCCATACTCCCACAAAATACGCGCAATTTCTTTTTCATCAAAAGTATTCACAACCTCAGCAGCGCTTAACCCTTTTCTTTCCATACGCATATCAAGCGGACCAGTAGCTTTGAAAGAAAAGCCCCGTTCGGCTGTATCTAATTGAGGAGAAGAAACGCCAAGGTCAAAGACCACGCCGTCATAACTCATCGAAGGCACGAGTTGAAGCAATTGTCCAAACCTTCCTTCGACAAATGAAAAGCGATCCTGGTAACGATCTTTAAGGACCTGGGCACGCTCCCGAGCTTCAGGATCACGATCCAACGCAACCACAGAACAGTTTGCTTGTTCTAAAATAGCGCATGAATACCCTCCCCCTCCAAAAGTCGCATCAATATAGGTTTCTTGATTTCGAGGTGTGAGCGTTTTAAGGACTTCAGGCAGCATGACGGGGTTATGCATGGTCCGGCCTCAGCTTTAATGTCGCCTGTTTATCCTGTACGCGTTTGCGAGCCTCCTGTTGATAAGCTTCAAAAGCATCCGGATTCCAGATTTGAAAAGTAGCACCATGGCCCACATAAGCCACGTTATCTTGTATTTTAGCATGCTCTAATAAGGCTTGCGGCAATACGATACGTCCGTCTCCGTCAAAAGCGAGCATGTGAGAATCGGCAAAAATGGTAGCGGTCAAATCGTCCTGAGCGTCTGAAAAAAGATCCAACTGATCCACGCTATCACTGAGGCGTTGCATGCGATCTATTCCCATTCCTTCAATCGCAGGGAGTTTATAAGACCGAAAAGCAACAATTCCCTGAAAGGTCTGCCCTGAAAGCGCAAGACGAAAAGAAGCCGGAACGGAAACACGCCCTTTCTTATCAAGCTTATTAATAAATGTGGACAGAAATAATGCCATTCCCTGCTCTTTAAAATAATCATGACTCCCTTTTGGGAATCTTGTGTTCTTTAATGGTATAGCACGGGGAATTATGGGATTCAATGGGATAATCTGGGATGAAAATTAGCCACAAAGTTATCCACAGGCAAGTTGTGCATAATAAAATGAATTTTAATTTCAAACAAATTTTAATAGATTGATTTTAAAAGAATTAATGAAAGGGAAGGATTAAGGTTTAAAAATAAAAAATTTTTCGCGCAAAATTATCCACTGGGGTAAAACAACACAGCAATCGGGAAAAATTCGTAAATTTAAGTGTATCATATTACTTTACATATGTAAAGTTTTATGTTACATATTTAAAATGATAAAGAGTTTTCGTAACAAGGCTCTCAAAGACCTTTTTATAGAAGGAAAAAGCCATAAGCTTGATCAAAAGCTTATTGCACGGTGCCTTACGCGTCTTGACGTTCTTGATTACGCCGAGCGTCCTGAAGACTTAAACTTACCAGGCTTTAATTTTCATGGACTTCAGGGAAACCCGAAACGCTATACCATACACGTTAATGGAGCTTGGTGCATTACCTTTGAGTGGCGTGGAACTGATGCTTGGGCTTTGGACCTTGAGCAATATCATTAGGAGATCGTAAAATGACGACAAATGAATATCTTGTTACTGAGCGTCCTAGAAGGATACCCACTTATCCGGGGCTAATCCTCAAAGAGGACGTGCTCCCAAATTTAGGCCTATCTATTACGACAGCTGCCAAAGAGCTTGGAGTCTCTCGTCAAACACTTCATCGAATTTTAAAGGGTTCCCATCCCATAACTTCTTCCATGGCCTTACGTCTCGGGCGTTTTTGCGATACCGACCCTGCCCTATGGCTCAGACTTCAACAAGCCTTTGATCTTAAAAAAGCTGAAGTGGAGTTAGGAGACGAACTGAAAAAAATTCCCATCCATGTAAGCAGGGCCTCACGCTATTCAAAAGACGATTTTGATGGGTTTTCAATAGAACTTTCCAAGGAAGAAGATGGAGATTGGCTTGCGCTTTTCGAAGAGCTCCCTAATGTTTCGGCATTTGGAGAGTCTCCAGAGAGTGCCTTACATGAACTTCACGAAGCTTGGGAAGGTATAAAAGAAAGCTACTTAAAGCACAATGAACCCGTTCCTGTTGCTCCTTCTAAGAAAGACTATAGTGGGCAGTTTAATGTTCGCATTGACAAACGTATTCACCGCGCCCTTGCCATTGAAGCCGCACAAGCCGGAATCAGCCTCAATACTCTTGTGGCTCAAAAGTTAAGCCAATCGGTGAAAAGTCCGGGAAAATGAGATCAAGTCATATTTTTGTGCAAATTTAATTTCTGATGTTAAATTTACACAAATTTAGTTGTAAGTAAAAATAATAAAGGGCTACCCATTCGTAACCCATATAAGCTTTATAATACCTACACATACCATCTAATGATCTCTCTTCCTCAGTCTCAAAGACCTCGTAGTTTGACCCACAAATAATGATAAACTCTAAAGGTTTAAAGGTACATTGAGGAAGAGAGTACATTCCCTCTTACTTCAGGTGCGCTTGATTAAGCCCTTTCTCTTCCTCCCATTTTTCATGAATCTCTATAAGCTCTCTCAGGTCTGATCGAGCCAGTTCTAGCTCATACCAAGCCTTTCCCATAAGCTTATTTACGTTATTGATCTGAAAGATTACTAGTTGAGAAATGTGTTCAAGTTGCGCTAAATTAAAGTCAGCCATTGTGGCTCTCCTTTGCAGTCATAGTGGTCAGTGGAGCAAAAGCGTTCGTCCGTTTTTGTTCCACGCCCTCTCCCAACGAGAGGACATATTTAGTTTAATAAATTTTTTCTAAAAAACAAGATAAATTTGTAAAAAATTTAATCTAAATTGGTAGCAAAAAAATGCTTGCTTAACCTCAAAATCGCCACAAAGACAACAGAATAAAGAGCGGCAACAAAATCCCCATTGACCACCCCAAATACCCAAAAAAACTGGGCATTCGGATTTTGTGACTTTCAGCGATGGCTTTGACAATAAAATTGGGAGCGTTTCCAATATAGGTCAAAGCTCCCATGAATACCGCCCCTAATGATATGGCTTCCAACGTCCGAGCAAGAGTTGACATGAGAAAGGTGGCATCTCCTCCGGCCATATGAAAAAAGACAAGATAGGTTGGAGCATTATCCAAGATAGAGGAAAGCCCTCCTGACAGCCAAAAATACATCGCATTTTGCGGGTGATCATCGATGTCCACCATCGAAATCAAAGGAGCCATAGCTCCTTGAAGACCTGCATCAAGGATTGCAATCACAGGGATAACCGTCATGAAAATCCCAAAGAAGAGCTTTGCGACTTCTTTAAGAGGCTCCCAAGAAAAATGATTGGCTTTATGAATCTCATGCGGTGTGAACATCCACGAAACAATCGCTAAAAGCATAAGCCCCACATCCCGAATCACATTTTGAATATCGAGTGAAACTCCTGCAAAGTGTATTTGAAAACCGGACTTCCAAAGTCCACTTACTAAAACAAACCCTATTACTCCTAAAAAGAGAAAACCATTGAGCTCTCCCTTAATCTTTATGCGTGGCCAGGCGTTTCGAAGGGTGAGACCTTCCCTCATCATAAAGAACTTGTCCAAACCATAAAAAATCAGAAGAAGAGGAATGATCATTGCTATCATGGGTAAAATCAAATTTTTAAGGGGCCAAAAAAAGGTAACCCCATTTAAAAATCCAATAAAAAGGGGGGGGTCTCCAAGAGGCGTTAACGCTCCCCCAATGTTAGCGACAAGGAAGATAAAAAAAATCATATGGTGAACACGCATTTCGCGATCGCGATTGATGTGAAGGAGAGGTCGGATAAAAAGCATGGCAGCCCCTGTTGTTCCAATCCACCCTGCCAGAAACGTCCCAACAGCAAGAAGACCCGTGTTTAAAAGGGGTGTTGCATGGGATTCCATTTCAATACGAATCCCTCCTGCAATTGTATAAAGAGCTCCAATCATAATCACGAAAGGAAAGTAATGATGAAAAAAGGTTCCTAAAATGACGGTTTTCGAGAGAGACACCCCAAAAACACCGATAAGAGAAAAAATCGTGAGAAAGGACCACCCTAAAGCAACCTTTCCATAATGGGCTTCCCAAAAGTGAATTGCAAGAAGAGGCATGAGGGCCAACGATGCCAGCATTCCAACGAAGGGTAAAGCCCACCATAAGCTTAAGCTATGGCCAGGCAGCCCCGCTCCTCCTGCTAAGAGAGGAGAAGGGATAAGAAGGATTAGAATCAGGAACAGATATTTAAAACGCACCCCTTATCCTTTCATTTTTATTTAATTTATAAGGAAGAGGAGATGTTAGGGAAGAACTTTTTGGAGTTCTCTTTCCTCTTAAAGGTTTTAAGCCTAACGATACTGCTACTTTGTCAAAACAAAGAGGCCCTGATCAAAATCGACTTGGCTATAACCCCTTGCTCCATAATAACGTCTTGCTTTTCCTAACGCTTGGGCAACAAACTTATCTTTATAAGCTGGCTTTCTTCCTACCTTGATCCATTTTGCTCTGGATGCATTAGCATATCTCCCTGAATCAGACATACCTATTTCAGCAAGATCTCCAGGATTAGCAATAGGAACACCTACGAGGGCAAGTTGTGGCCATTCAAGTCCAAAGCCGGAGCGAAAGATCATTTTTCCACCTGGTTTGAGAACACGTGAGAGAAATTCAATTGTTTCATCTCGCAAACCTCTCTGATCATCGGCAACTATTTGATCAACGACTCCAGAAGGAAGATATCTCATCTGTCGTTCATTATTCATATCCAAAACAGCATCTGAATCAACTTCGCCCCAACATTGATCAATCATATAATATTCAGGCCCTTGGGTTGTTCCGTATGTTCCACCGTGATGACCTGTGTGTCCTGAACAGAAAACAATTCGGCGTACAGCATTATCTCGGGCGTAATCTGACCATGATCTTCGAACGACTCGGCTGCCTGGCGCAGGGGCTGTCCCTGGCATAGGATTTTCATCAACCGTCATACGTTCTAGGGCATTACGAATTCTCTGATCAAGTTGTTCATCGAAGGGCGCTGGTGCATTCACTTGAAAGAAGTTAGTTCTGATAAGTTCATCTTCAGCTTCTCTTTCTCGACGGAGTACTTCCTCCGGGCGAGCTCTTTCTTCTGCACGATGGGCCTGTTCTCGAGCATTTGCTTCCTGTCGCAAGCGAAGCGCTTCAGCTTGCTGCATTTGTAGGGCTCTAGTTTGTCTTCTTGCAACAACTTTTCTTGCTGCTGGCCGCCTCACAGATTTCTTCAATGCTCTTCGTTTCCGAACCGTTCTTACTGGTGATCGACCACGAACTTTTGTTAGGACTTGCCTAGATATCACCCTTCTTCTAGTTCCTGGTACTCTTTTTGCTATGGGGGCTCGTCGCTTTCGGATTATCCGGGTTTTAGGTCTTACAGCACGCTTTTTTGCGCGCGTTCTTGTCGTCACTGACTTACCTTTTACGGGATGTCGGGCTGCTTCTACAATCGTAGAAGTTAGAGCAAAAACAGATAAAATAGCCAACAGCTTTTTAAAAAATTTATTGTTTTTTATATTAAACCACATAGAATTCATTTCACTACCTTTTAAATAACATTTTTCCATTTTAAATATAATATTTATATTTTAAAATACAATTAATTTAATATTTTTATACTCCACTGCTATTAAAAATATTTTATCCAACCTCACAAGATTATAAAGTTGTAGATTTTGATTGTCCATTCAAATAATGTAGGCTTTTTTAGGAGATATCTAACTAAAGATAGATAAAAGAGGATTTAGGTAGGACTGAAGGACAGAATCATCTTGAAGATGGTGGGTAAGTTTCAAGCTAGCGTGCACCATATGGAGACTCCTGCTGGAGGCTTTAGTCCTTC